>ENA-OPXM01000002-OPXM01000002.1-human-gut-metagenome-genome-assembly--contig:-NODE-2-length-233255-cov-16.784331_pt1 | contig 233255 bp, 216 predicted proteins | sample MGYA00241707_ERZ502035 | MGnify/ENA primary metagenome ERZ502035 (study PRJEB25962, sample SAMEA2043051) | human gut metagenome | biome: human gut; feature: human-associated habitat; material: faeces... | reverse complement strand
TAAAAAAATAAATATTAAAAATAATTTATATAAAATTAATTAAATATAAAAATAAAATATATTTAATTAAATATTTAATATAAAAAAATAATTATATAAGAAATAAATAAAAAAATTATATAAAAAATTATATAAAAAATATTAAATAGAAATGTATAATTAATATAAAATATAACAATATAAATTTAATTATTAAAGAAGAAAAACGATATAAAGTAATTAGATTAAAAGAGTGCATTTAAAATAAAAAATATGAAAGATGATAATTAAAAAGAACAATACATAAATTATGTACACCTGAAAAATGTAACAATAGAAATTACCAAACAAGGGAAAAAGTCCTAGAAATGGGAAATCTGGAAAATAAATTATATAGAATAATTCAAAATTATATAAGTGAGTTTACATAGTTCAAAAAAGATGACTTGAAAGTAAATAATAGAAATAATAAGTGTAAATATTAAATAAGTATTTCTTCTTATAAATAAATTATACAAGGAAAGTAAATAGAAAAAAATAAGAGAGCAATTTTCCACAAATAATTAAAAAATGTGAAAAAATAAAATGATAAATTAAATAACAAATAAAATAATTAATAAAAAAAACAAATAAATTCTTTAATTAAAATAAAATATTTAATTAATAAAAAAATTATAAATTAAATAATAAAAAAATAATTAATTAATAAAAATAATAATAAATAATTTTTTAAAATTATAAATAATAAAAATAATATATTATTAAAAATAAGAAATTAAAAATTTTCAAATAAATTAATTAAATAAAAAATATATAAAAAAATAAATATTAAAAATAATTTATATAAAATTAATTAAATATAAAAATATTTATTATAAGAATAAATTTTATAATAATTAATATAATTTAACGGGTGATATATATGAAATTGGCATTATGTTTAGCAGGAGGGCGGAGTTAAAGGTGCAGCACACATAGGAGTTCTAAAGGCACTTGAAGAAGAAAATGTTGAATATGAATACATTTCAGGAGCATCATCGGGAAGTATAATAGCAATATTAAAAGCAATAGGTTATTCTGCAGATGATATATATTTATGGTTTAAAAAATATTGTAAACAAATTAAATATGTAGATGCAAAAAACGTTTTTAAATTAATATTAGGATTAATATTTAGAGGTCAGATTATAATTGATGGATTAAATAGTGGAAAGAAAATAGAAAAGATAATAAATAAAATATGTAAAGAAAAAAATATAGAGAATATTAATCAGATAGAAACTAACCTGTTAATTCCGAGTGTTGATTTAAATGATGGAAAAATCTATTTTTTTACATCGTTTGAAAAAAGGCAAAGATATTCCGACCAAATAATATATGTAAATGACATAAACATAGGAAAGGCAGTTAGAGCAAGTTGTACATATCCAGGTGTTTTTTCTCCATGTGAGTATAATGATACATATTTGATTGACGGAGGAATAAGAGAAAATGTGCCATGGAAAGGATTAAAAGAAAATGGTGCAGATAAAGTATTTTGCGTTACATTTGAAGAAGAACTAAAAGAGAAAAAAAAGGCTAATATAGTTGATGCTATATTTGATTCATTGTCAATTCTATGTCATGAACTTTCAACATATGAATTGCATGAAGCTGACTATTTGATAAAAATAAAAACAAAAAAAGTTTCTCTTTTAGATACAAGTCAAATTGATTATTTATATAATGAGGGATATAACCAAGCAAAAAAATTTTTAAAGGAAACAAATATAAAATTATAAAAAAATAAAATTTCCAAAATTAATTGGAAATTTTATTTTTTTCATCTATAATGTAATTTTCTTTTTTTATTGCTTTGTTTATGTTATTTTTATTTTTTAAGTTATCTTTTGCAACTGTCATCATCAATTTAATTCTATTAGTTTGATTTGCTTCACTTGCACCAGGGTCATAATCAATAGGAGCTATATTAGCTTCAGGAAATTTGCTTCTTATTGTTTTAATTACTCCTTTACCAACTACATGGTTAGGCAAACAAGCAAAAGGTTGAACGCAAACAATATTAGGAATGTCGTGTTCAATATATTCTATCATTTCTGCCGTTAGGAACCAACCCTCACCAGTTTGATTTCCTATTGATAAAATATCATTTACTTTTTCTTCTAAATCCCAAATATTGCAAGGCAATAAATATCCCTTCTTAGAATTATTTAGAGCAGATATAACAGGTTTCTCCAGAAGGTCAATTAATTTAATTGCCGTTTTGAATAATTTTGCCTTTATTGCATCTGTTTTTATTAATTTATTAAATGTAATTTTATGTGTTGCTATAAACTTTATAAATCCCATAAAGTCAGGAAGTATAACTTCAGCTCCTTCTTGCTCTAATTTATCAGCTACAAAGTTATTTCCAAAAGGATGGTATTTTATTAAAACCTCGCCAACTATACCAACCTTAGGCTTTATAACAGATGTATCAATTTCAATTTTTTCAAAATCTGATACAATGTCAAAGATACTCTGTTTAAATTCTTTAATACTAGATTTATTTACTAATTTTTTGCACTTTTCCATCCAATAGTCAAATAATTCTTTAGTTTTACCTTTGTTTATTTCATAAGCTCTATTTTTTGTAAGCATTTTTTGCAATAAGTCCGCATAAATACAACTTTTTATTAATCTTTCAATTAGAGGAATTGTTAATTTAAATCCAGGCATTTTTTCCATACCAACAACATTAAATGATATAACAGGCACATTTTCAAATCCAGCATCTTTTAAAGCTTTTCTAATAAACCCAATATAGTTTGTTGCCCTACAACCTCCACCAGTTTGAGACATTATTAGAGCTGTTTTATTTAAATCATATTTACCAGATTCTAGTGCTTCTATCATTTGACCGGTAACTAATATAGAAGGGTAACATGCGTCATTGTTTACATACTTAAGACCAGTTTCAACAGTATGCTGAGTGCAATCTCTTAAAAGTTCCATTTTGTATCCACTATTCTTCATTGCAGATTCCAAAAATTCAAAATGAATTGGAGCCATTTGGGGCATTAATATAGTGTAATCTTTTCTCATTTCTTTTGTGAATATTTTTTTATTTACTTCATAATTACCATTACACATTGAAGAATTATTATCCTTTATACGTTTATTCATACTGGCCAATAATGAGCGTATACGAATTCTAATAGCACCTAGATTATTTATTTCGTCTATTTTAATAAGTGTATACATTTTTTCATAACTTGTTAATATTTCTTCTACCTGATCAGTTGTTACAGCATCAACGCCACATCCAAATGAATTAAGTTGTACTAATTCTAAATTGTCATGTTTACCAACAAAGTCGGCTGCGGCATATAAACGTGCATGAAATACCCATTGATCAACAACTCTTAAAGGACGTTTGGCTTCTGTTAAATTTGAAATGCTATCTTCTGTTAAAACGCATAAACCTAAACTTGTTATTAAAGTATCAATACCATGGTTTACCTCTGGATCTACATGATAAGGACGACCAGCTAGTACAATACCCTTTAAATTATTTTCTTCCATGAATTTTAAAGTTTCTTGTCCTTTATTATGTATATCACTTTTATAATTTTGATACTCTGTTTCAGCCTTTTTAGCAGCAGATAAAAGCTCTTTTTTAGTAAAATTATATTCTTTAAATTCTGGTAAATTCATTATAATTTCAGCTAATTTATCGGGTTCAAAAGGTAAAAATGGATTTAAAAACTTGATATTTTTATCTTTTAATTCTTCAACATTATTTTTTAGAACTTCTGAATATGAGATTACAATAGGGCAGTTATAATGGTTGTCAGCCTTTTGGTATTCTTTTCTAGAATAAGGAATACAAGGATAAAATATGGTTTTTATACCAGAGTTAATTAGTCCTATAATATGCCCGTGAGAAAGTTTTGCTGGGAAGCAGACTGATTCTGAAGGCATAGATTCCATACCCTTTTCATAGGTTTTTCTATTACTTTTCTCAGAAAGAATAACTCTAAAACCTAAGTTGGTAAGAAATGTAAACCAAAAAGGATAATCCTCATACATATTTAATACTCTAGGAATTCCAATTGTTCCCCTAGGTGCATTCTTTTCTTCTAATGGAGTATAGTTAAAAGTTCTTTCAAATTTATACTTAATAAGGTTTGGTCTGTCTAATGTTTTATCAACAATTCCAGCACCTTTTTCACAGCGGTTTCCAGATATATATTTAGTACCATTACTAAATTTATTTATTGTAAGCAGACAATGATTTTCACATCCTTGACATCGTATATGAGTTATATTTATTTCTAATTTATCTAATTCATTTATATTAGATATGGAAGATACATAGTCCATATCTAAATTATTTTCGTATTGTTCTTTTGCAAGTAGAGCTACACCATATGCACCCATAAGTCCAGCAATGTCAGGTCGTACTACATTTCTGCCTACAATTAATTCAAAAGCTCTTAAAACTGCGTCATTATAGAATGTGCCTCCTTGTACTACAATGTGTGCACCAAGTTTTTTTACATCTCTTACTTTCATTACTTTCTGAATGGCATTTTTAATAACTGAGTAAGAAAGTCCAGCAGATATGTCGCCAACACTATAACCTTCCTTTTGAGCTTGTTTTATTTTAGAGTTCATAAAGACAGTACAACGAGAGCCTAAATCTACAGGTCTTCTTGCTTCCAAAGCACTCTGAACGAAGTCCTGTATAGAAAGCCCTAAGCTTTTGGCAAATGTTTCTATAAAGGAACCACAACCTGAAGAACATGCTTCGTTCAACATAATGTTATCAATGGCGCCATTCTTCATTTTTATATATTTCATATCCTGACCACCAATATCAACAATGCTAGTAACATTAGGCATAAACTCTTTGGCAGCAGTATAATGTGCTATAGTTTCTATTTCGTTTAAGTCAACATTAAGAGCGGTTTGAATTAGTTTTTCTCCATAACCGGTAACACCACTGAAGCGAATAACTGCTTCAGAAGGTTTTTCTGCATATAATTTTTTTAGCATATTTATAACGCTTTGAAGTGGATTACCTTCATTACTTCCATATAAAGAATAAAGAAGAGTGCCATCCTCAGATATTACAACCAATTTTGTAGTTGTTGAACCAGCGTCTATACCTAAAAAACAATTTCCCTTAAATGTTTTAAAATCAGCTCTTTTAACCTTGTCTTTTTCATGGCGTTTTTTGAATTCATCATATTCAGCATCTATTGAAAAAAGTGGATTCAATGGATTAGAAGTATCATCATGAGATGATTTTAAAACTTCAATTTTACTTTTTAGTTTTTCAATTGTAATTGTATGTGAATTAAGAGAATCCAAAGCAGCACCCTTAGCAACCAATAAATGGGCCTCATTTGGTACTATAATCTCATTATCTTTTAAATTTAGTGTTTCAATAAATCTATTTCTTAGTTCAGATAAATAATTTAATGGACCACCTAAAAATGCAACATTTCCTCTAATAGGTCTTCCGCAAGCAAGTCCACTAATTGTTTGATTAACAACTGCTTGAAAAATAGAAGCTGCAATATCCTCTTTAGCTGCACCCTCATTTAAAAGTGGTTGAATATCAGTTTTAGCAAAAACACCACAACGCGATGCAATAGGATAGATTAGCTTATGTGATTTAGCAAGTTCATTTAAACCGGTTGGATCCGTATTTAAAAGACTTGCCATTTGGTCTATAAAAGCACCTGTACCACCAGCACAAGTTCCATTCATACGTTGCTCTATGAATTTATCAAAATATATAATTTTGGCATCTTCTCCACCAAGTTCAATAACAACATCAGTTTCTGGAATATATTTTTCAACTGCTCTTTTGCAAGATACAACCTCTTGAATAAAAGGTAAATCTAAAAATTTAGCAGCACTTATAGCACCAGAGCCCGTCAATGCAATAGTAAATTCAGTATTTGGATACATTATAATTAAGTTTTCTAACACATTACAAATAGTGTTTTTGGTATCCGAGAAATGCCTCTTATAATCTGTATATATGGTATTTAAATTTTCATCCATTACAATTATTTTAACTGTTGTAGAGCCAACATCTAACCCTACGTGTAAAGTCTTTATCATATTAAAGTAACTCCTTTCGATACTATCAATTTTATATTGAAATGTATAATTTGTCAAATGATTATATTGGAAAAAAGCAATAGATACACAATGAACTTTAAAAAAAGAGTTCTAAAAAATACTTGTCTATAATAATAATTAATAAATTATTTATTAGAGAAGAGGGAGAGTGTTATTTTTGAATAAAAAAATAGTATTAATAATTATTATTTTAATAATTATTTTATTGGGTGTATTTTACTTTTTTATTAGTAATAAAGAAGAAAAAATGGAAGAAGAATATCAGCCACAAGAGGAGATAACAGATGAGCAAATGCGACAAACAATAATTTCTTTGTATTATGAAAACAAAGAAACAGGAGAGCTAATGCCAGAAGGTAGATTAATAGATGTAAAAACATTATTAAATAATCCATATAAAATATTAATAGAAATGCTTATAGCTGAGCCAAAAAATAATAAATTACAATCTGCTGTTCCAAATGGTACAATTATTAATAATGTGGAATTAAAAAATGATATTTTGTATGTGGATTTTTCAAAAGAATTTATAGAAAATCATCAAGGTGGAGAAGAAAAGGAAAAGGCAACGGTGTACTCTATAGTAAATACATTGTGTGAATTAACAGAAGTAAATAAAATTAAAATATTAATAAACGGAGAAGAAAATAAATCATTTAAAGATGAAAAGATAAAATTTGATGTGCTATTTACAAAGCAAAATTAATTCTTTAATATATTGAATAGTTTTATTCCATTTATGATTTTAGTACCACTTCGTAAAAATTTTTCTACTTCGAAAAGAGAGCAAATAGTGTTCTCTTTTTTTAGTGCAAAATTTATTTTTTCTTTTTTATCATATTTCTTATCCATAATAAATCGCTCCCCAAAAGTTTTTTAATATATTATATGTAAATAAATATATTATGCTTTATCTTATTGAAAAAATAAATAAAGTTTATTATAATATATAGTACATATGGGTTAAAAGTGGGGCGAGAGTAAAATGCATTTAAATAATAATGAGAGAATTGATGATTTAGAATATAAAGATTTAAAGATAATACAACGAAAAGATGGATTTTGTTTTGGAATAGATAGCGTATTGCTTTCAAATTATGCAAAAGATATAAAAAGAGGAACAGTAGGTTTAGATTTGGGAACTGGCACAGGAATACTTGGAATACTATTATGTGGGAAAACAGACTTAAGCAAAATATATGGTATAGAAGTACAACAAGAAGTTGCAGAGATGGCACAAAGAAGCATAAAATTAAATAACCTAGAAAACAGATTTGAAATTATTAATAAAAATATTAAGGACCTAGAAAGCGTATTTGATAAAAATAGTTTTGACTTTATAATAACAAATCCGCCATACAAGAAAATGGATACAGGCAAAACAAATGAAAATAGCAAGAAATTAATATCGCGACATGAAATAACCGCAACATTGAAAGATTTTATAAAGATAAGCTACATAATGCTCAAAGATAAAGGAACATTATATATGGTACATAAACCAGAAAGACTTGTAGATATAATATATCAGTTAAGAAAGAACAAAATAGAACCTAAGGAAATAAGATTTGTCCATCCATATGAAAAAAAAGAGCCAAATTTAATACTAATAAAAGCTGTGAAAAATGGAGGTCAATTTCTAAAAATAGACAAACCATTATATGTTTACAACGAAAGAGGAGAATATACAGAAGAAATATTAAAAATATATAATAAAATGTAAGGAGAATTACAATGAACGGAAGATTATATTTAGTAGCTACACCAATAGGAAATTTAGAGGATATAACATTAAGAGCATTAAAGGTATTAGAAAAGGTTGATGTTATAGCAGCGGAAGATACAAGACATACGTTAAAATTATTAAATTTTTATGCTATAACAAAGCCTTTAATCAGTTACCACAGACATAATGAGGAAGTAAAATCAGATGTGTTAATTGACAAATTAAAAAATGGTGAAAATATTGCTCTAGTTACAGATGCTGGGACACCAGGAATATCAGATCCAGGAGAGGAAATTGTAAAAAAAGCTATAGAAAATAATATAGAGATAATTCCAATACCAGGAGCATGTGCACTTATAAATGCATTAATATGTTCTGGATTTAACACAAAAGAATTTATTTTTTATGGATTTTTGCCTATTAATAAAAAGTTAAGAACAAAAAAGCTAAATGAGATTTCAAAGCAAAATAAAACAATAATATTATATGAAGCACCACATAAATTACTAAAAACATTAAATGATATCTTAGAAAATATAGGAGACATAAATTGCATATTAGCAAAAGAAATAACCAAAATACATGAAGAATACATAAGAGGTAAGATAAGTGAATTGATTTCAAGAAAAGAAGAAATAAAGGGAGAATATGTAATCTTATTAGACTTAAATGATAATGAACAGGAAGATTGTTCAAAAAAGGAAATGCCATTAGAAGAACAATATGAATATTATGAAAAAAAAGGATTGGAAAAAAAAGAGATAATTAAACAGATAGCCAAAGATAGAAACACAAATAAAAACGAAATATATCAAAAATTTTTAAAAAAATAGTGCCTTAAAGACACTATTTTTCATCTATTGTAGAAATTTTATTAATACATTTTTTACATATTTGTTTATCTCTATATTGTGTTAAATCCTTATCAGAACCACAAAAAATGCAGTTAGGTACAAACTTCTTTAAAACAATCGTAGAACCATCAACATAAATTTCTATTGGATCTTTTTCTGATATGTCAAATTGATTTCTTAATTCAATAGGAATTACAACTCTTCCTAATTCATCAACTCTTCTTACTATTCCTGTAGACTTCATTTTATCCTCCTTAAAACAACATTATTCGACAAAAAATCTATAATTATAATAACATATAATCAATGAAAAAGCAATATGTAATTTACAAAAATTTACAAATAATATAAATAGATTGTAAAGGAACGTCGTATATGATAGAATAAAGGCGATGAAACAAGTACTAATTATAGTATTAAAAAAATGTGCTAGTGTAAAGTACTCTATGAAAAATGTAGGGGCGATTTTAATCGCCCGCACCTTGAAGAAATTACTAAAAATACACATTGAGGAGGAAAAAATATGTTTAATTTATATAGTAATTTACGTAAACTTTATCCGGTTCAAAAAACACTAAGATTTGAACTTATTCCCCAGGGCAAAACGAAAGAAAATATGGAAAAAGAAGGAATAATAAGAGAGGATGAGCATAGAGCAAAAATATATAACAAAGTTAAAAAATATTGTGACGAATATCATAAGATTTTTATTGAGGATTGTTTAAAAGATATTAAACTAGACAACTTGAATAAATATTATGAACTATACTCTATTGATAAAAAAGACGAAGACCAAAAAGAAGGATTTACTAAAACCCAAGAAAAACTAAGAAAACAAATTTCGGAATCTTTTAAAAATAATAATAAGTACAAAGGACTATTCCAAAAAGACATAATTGATACATATTTAATAAATATATATAAGGAAGATAAACAGAAACTTCAAGATATTAATGAATTTAACAAATTTACAACATACTTTACGGGATATAATAAAAATAGAGAAAATATGTATTTAGAAGAGGAAAAATCTACAGCCATAGCATATAGATTAATAAATGAGAATCTTCCTACGTTTGTTGATAACCTAAAAATATATAATAAACTTCTAAAATTTATTCCAGAGATAATAGAAAAAATACATATAGAACTAGCAGAGTATATTCAGGTAAATAGCATTGATGAAATTTTTGATATTAATTATTATAATGATGTTTTAACGCAAAAAGGAATAGAATGTTACAACATTATAATATCGGGAAAAACAAAAGATGAAGGAACAAAAATAAAGGGAATAAATGAGTATATTAATGAGTATAACCAAACACATACTAATAAAATCCCAAAATTACGCGAATTATATAAACAAATATTAAGTGATATAGACACAGCATCTTTTAAATTTGATGTTATAGAAGATGATATACAATTACTTGACAGTATTAATTTATATTACCAACAGATATTTCCTATAATTAGTAAAGTGAATGAGCTTTTCTCAAAAATAAATAACTATAATCTAGACTTAATTTATATAAATAATGATGGAACATTAAGTAATGTTTCAAATGAAATATATAGTGATTGGAGTTATATAAGAAATCATATAAGTGAAAAATATGATACAGAATATACTGGAAGACTCAAAGTTGGTACAGAGCAGTATTCAAAACAAAAGCAAGAGTATTTAAGAAAACAAAGAAATTATTCCTTAAGGTTTTTAATTAATTGTATGAAAGACGATAAGATAATTGAATATTTATCAAATAATATGCAACAAACTGAGATAGTAGAGAAAATAAAAATGGATTTTGATAATTTCAAAAGCATTCAAATACAAGAAGATTATAAATGCTTAATCAAGAGTGAAAACTCTATCGCTAAAATAAAAAAACTGTTAGATGATACAAAGCTGTTACAAGTCTTTATGAAGACGCTAATACCCAAAGATAAAACAATAGAAAAAGATAATGAGTTCTATTCAGAATTAATATCATATTATGATGTGTTTAGAGATATTATTCCGTTGTATAACAAGACGAGAAATTATTTAACGCAGAAACCATATTCTAATGAAAAAATAAAGATTAATTTCGCTTGTACGACTCTATTGAATGGATGGGATCTAAACAAAGAAGAAGCAAATTTAGGAGTGATTTTACTTAAGGATGAAAAATATTATTTAGGAATAATGAATCCATACTGCAAAAAAATATTTAACGTTGACAATAGGGATTCAGATACAAATAATAATTATAAGAAAATGGAATATAAATTGTTGCCGGGACCAAACAAAATGTTACCTAAAGTATTCTTTTCAAAGTCAAGGATTAATGAATTTGCACCATCAGATGAATTACTAGAAAAGTATAATAAGGGATACCATAAAAAGGGTAAAGACTTTGATATAAATTTTTGTCATGAATTAATCGATTTTTATAAAAAATCTTTAAATAAGCATGAGGACTGGAAAAACTTTAATTTTAAATTTAAAAATACAGTAGAATATAACGATATAAGTGAATTTTATAGGGAAGTAGAAGAACAAGGCTACAAGATTGAATATAAAGAGTATTCTGAAAAGTACATAAATGAATTAGTAGAAAGAGGAGAGTTGTATTTATTTCAAATTTATAATAAGGATTTTTCTGAATATTCAAAAGGAAAACAAAATCTACATACAATGTATTGGAAAGCTGTATTCGATCCTGAAAATATTAAGGACACAATATATAAATTAAATGGAAATGCTGAGATTTTTTATAGAAAAAAGAGTATAGATGAAAAAATAACACACCCAGCTAATATACCAGTAGCAAATAAAAACGAGAATACGATAAAAGCCGGAAAAATTACAAGTTTATTTAAATATAATTTAATAAAAGACAAAAGATATACTGTTGATAAATTTCAATTTCATGTCCCAATTACTATGAATTTTAAGAGTGAAAAAATACTTAATATAAACCAAATAGTTAATAAATATTTAAAATATAATGATGATATTCATGTCATAGGAATAGATAGAGGAGAAAGAAATCTTCTATATGTATGTGTAATTGATAAAGATGAAAAGATTGTATATCAAAAATCGTTAAATGAAATATACAATGAATATCAAGGAATACAATATTCAACAAACTATCATAGATTGCTAAATGAAAAAGAGAACAAAAGAGAGCAAGCTAGAGAAGATTGGAAAAATATAGAGAATATTAAGGAACTCAAAGAAGGATATATGAGTCAAATAATACATATACTTTGTGAATTAATGAGAAAATACAACGCAATAATAGTAATAGAAGATTTAAATAAAGGATTTAAAAATTCTAGAATAAAGGTGGAAAAGCAGATATACCAAAAATTTGAGCAAATGTTTATTAATAAATTAAATTATGTGGTCTTTAAAGATGTACCAAAGCTAGAAGAAGGTGGAATTCTAAATGCATATCAATTAACAAATAAATTTGAGTCGTTTACCAAACTAGGAAAACAAAGCGGAATTTTATATTATATACCAGCTTGGTGTACAAGTAAAATTGATCCTACCACGGGATTTATTAATAGATTTTATATAAAATATGAAAACCTCGAAAAGTCTAGAGAATTTGTAAATAGGATGGATAATATCAGATATAATCTAGACGAGGAATTATTTGAATTTGACATTGATTATAGCAAGTTTTCAGATAGACTTAATGATACAAAAAATAAATGGACATTATGTAGCTATGGAGAAAGAGTATATACACATAAAAACAACAAAGAAATATGGGTGGACGATAAAATTCAATTAACAGATGAATTTATAAAATTATTTGAAAAATATAAGATAGACTTAAACAATATAAAGAATGAAATTATTGAAAAAGCAGATATAGAATTCTTTAAAGGAGGAGAGAACAGTTTAGGATTTTTACAATTATTTAAACTAATGGTTCAAATGCGTAATAGTATAACAGGACAAGAAGAGGACAATTTGATCTCTCCTGTAAGAAATAATGAAGGAATATTCTTTGATACAAAAGCAAAAATAAAAGGACTACCAGAAGATGCAGATGCAAATGGTGCATATAATATCGCTAGAAAGGGACTAATGCTTATTGAACAGATGAAAAGAACAGATGACGATAAATTAAATAAGATTAAGTATGACATTACTGAAAAAGAATGGCTAAACTATATACAGAATAGAGGTGTGTAGTGGAAGAAACTATTCTAATATCGTATTTAAATGATTTTATATTTTGTCCTATCTCTATATATTTTCATAAACTATATGGAAAACTAAATAAAACACTATATCAATCTGAAGATCAAATCAATGGAACAAATGCTCATAAGGCCATTGACAATAAAACATATTCATCAAGAAAAAATATTTTACAAGGTATAGATATATATTCACAAAAATATGGGATCGAAGGAAAAATTGATATTTTTGATATTGGTAAAGGAGAACTTGTAGAGAGAAAAAATAAAATTGTTCAAATATATGATGGTTATGTTTTTCAAATATATGCTCAATATTATGGACTAATTGAAATGGGTTATGAAATAAGAAAATTGAGTTTATATAGCGTAAGTGATAATAAAAAATATAATGTGAAGCTTCCAAAAGAAGATCTAGAAATGAATATAAAATTTGAAAAACTAATAAAAGATATTCACGAATTTGATATAGAAGACTTTAAACAAAAAAATATAGAAAAATGTAAGAGGTGTATATACGAACCCGCATGTGATAGGAGTTTAATATGTTAACAGAGCCAGATTTTATTGAAAAAAAGATAGTAATAGTTATGCCACAACGAGGAGATAAAATATCATTTAAAAATGATAATATAATTATTACTGATATAGATGGTAAAATAAAATTTCAACTAACATGTTATAAGCTTTTTGCAGTATTTATTGTTGGAGGTTTTACAATAACAACAGGAATAGTAGAGAAAAGTAAAAAGTTTGGGTTCTCAATAGTCCTATTCTCTACGACATTTAAAGTGTATGCAACAATTAACTATATGATGGAAGGAAATACCCTTTTAAGAAAAAAGCAATATATGACTCAAAAATCAAATGAAATTGCAAAGGCAATAATAATTAACAAAATAAGAAATCAAAGGGACATTTTAAAAAGACTCAGAGACAAGACAATATTGGATGGCATTCTGAATTTAGACATCCAAATAGACAAATTGGTAAAAAGTAAACCGGACAATTATGAAATTATGGGAATTGAAGGAGTAGCGGCTAAGGTATATTTTAACAGATTATTTAAAGAATTTGAGTGGAAAGGAAGGCAACCAAGAGTAAAAAGAGATAAAATCAACTTACTGATGGACATAGGTTATACAATACTATTTAATTATATAGAAGCAATATTAAATATTTATGGATTTGACGTATATAAAGGAAATCTGCACAAAGAGTTTTATAAAAGAAAGTCACTAGTTTGCGACATAATAGAACCGTTTAGGCCAATTATAGACCATAAAATAAGAAAATGTATGAATCTTAGGCAATTAGACAACTATAAATATACCGTAGATAATGAACAGTACCATATAGACTGGAAAGATGGAACAAACTTTATGTTACTAATGTTAGAAGGAATAAACGAATACAAAAGAGAGATATTTAAATATATTCAACAGTATTATAGATGGACGATGAAAGAAAAAAGTATTGAAGAATTCCCAAAGGTGGTGTTATTAAATGATTCTGATAAGTTATGATATACAGAATGATAAATTAAGAACAAAATTTGCAAAATATATAAAAAAATATGGTTATAGATTACAATATTCTGTTTTTGAGATAACCAACAGTAAAAATGTATTGAAAAATATTATGTGCGAAATAACAAATATGTTTGAACAGAAATTTGGACAAGGCGATAGTGTAATGCTAATAGAGACAAGTGAAAACTGTAAAATTACAAAATGGGGCTTTCCAAAAAATGAAGGAGATGATATAATTCTAATAAATTAAGACTACAAACTGGAGTCTTAATTTAGAAATTTAGCTAAATGAGGTATTAAATGATAGAAAAATGCAATAAAAAGTTAAAATTTATATGCAAAAATGAACTATTTAATATATGTATAATGATGTAAGGGTTTAATACCTTATATAAATTTCTACTATTGTAGATAAACGTATCGTACATATTAATTATACGGTTTAATACCTTATATAAATTTCTACTATTGTAGATATAATATCTAAAATATTATCCATATAGTTTAATACCTTATATAAATTTCTACTATTGTAGATTTGTCGAAAACTCTGTTGAATCTGAAGTTTAATACCTTATATAAATTTCTACTATTGTAGATTAATAAGTTTTTTAATTGGTTTTGGTGTTTAATACCTTATATAAATTTCTACTATTGTAGATGATCTGTTAAGAGCTATATGTAAAAAAGTTTAATACCTTATATAAATTTCTACTATTGTAGATCATCTAACTGTATACGAAAAGCTGTTAGTTTAATACCTTATATAAATTTCTACTATTGTAGATATAGTTATGAGATACAAGAAAGTTATGTTTAATACCTTATATAAATTTCTACTATTGTAGATTAATCCCAGTCATCAGATACAAGCTCTGTTTAATACCTTATATAAATTTCTACTATTGTAGATTCCTGTTCTAAATTGGACGTTTTAGGGTTTAATACCTTATATAAATTTCTACTATTGTAGATAATATCTCCTACTGCTCTATTTTCATTGTTTAATACCTTATATAAATTTCTACTATTGTAGATACGAAAGGTACAGCTGAAAGTTATTTTTGTTTAATACCTTATATAAATTTCTACTATTGTAGATTGAACAATATTATTATTAGTGAAGAAGTTTAATACCTTATATAAATTTCTACTATTGTAGATTAACTTTGATGAATATTCAAGAAAATGTTTAATACCTTATATAAATTTCTACTATTGTAGATATAGGCGGATTATCTTCTACTACATCGTTTAATACCTTATATAAATTTCTACTATTGTAGATAAAGAAGAGGGAATATTACAACATATGTTTAATACCTTATATAAATTTCTACTATTGTAGATATTAGGTAGATATGTACTACGGCTCAGTTTAATACCTTATATAAATTTCTACTATTGTAGATGGATTTGGGGAATAGTGCTAAGACTAGCGTTTAATACCTTATATAAATTTCTACTATTGTAGATAGAATGAAACTTCTGATTATTATCGTGTTTAATACCTTATATAAATTTCTACTATTGTAGATTATACCTGCAAGCTATTGTCCACCCAAGTTTAATACCTTATATAAATTTCTACTATTGTAGATAAAACCCCCTTCTATAATATATCAGCTGTTTAATACCTTATATAAATTTCTACTATTGTAGATTCTCTATTGTTACTGGTCTTTTTCCGTTTAATACCTTATATAAATTTCTACTATTGTAGATAGACTATTAAGACCTTCAATCTAAAGGTTTAATACCTTATATAAATTTCTACTATTGTAGATCCAAAACAAGCTTTTCTTCTTAATACTGTTTAATACCTTATATAAATTTCTACTATTGTAGATGACTTGGTTTTTATCTTGTTAAGAGAGTTTAATACCTTATATAAATTTCTACTATTGTAGATATTGAGGTTGTCCCATTTCTTCCTTGGGTTTAATGCCTTATATAAATTTCTACTCTATGCTAATATAATAAAATTACTTTGAAATAAAAGATGACAATATCTTTTATTTTTTAGGTAATATAGTTATAAATATATGAATACATATATAAAAAAATCAAAAGGAGCAATATGTTAAATATAATCTGGCCTTTATTTATTATTATATCTTTTATATATGCTTTTTTTTCTGGAAATATAGAAAATGTTAGTAATGGAATCTTTACATCATTAACAGAAGTTGTTAATTTATGTCTTACTTTTTTAGGAACTATGTGTTTGTGGAATGGAATAATGGAGATTGCTAAAAGAACTACATTAATTAGAAAATTAACTATTTTTTTTAGGCCGTTAATTAATTTTTTATTTCCAGAATTAAAAGAAAATGAACAGGCAAAAGAGGAAATTTCTATGAATATGATAGCAAACATTTTAGGATTAGGAAATGCGGCTACACCATTAGGAATTAAAGCAATGAAAACATTGCAAAAAGATAATAAAAACAAAATGATTTTATCAAACTCAATGTTAATGTTTATTTTGATAAATACAGCTTCAATTCAGCTTATACCAACAAATGTAATTGCTATAAGAAACTCACTAAATTCTTCTATGTCAACTCAGATAATTTTTCCAGTGTGGATTGCAACTATAACTGCGGCACTTGCATCAATTATTACGGCAAAAGTATTAATTAGATTGGGAAAATAAAAGATAGTATGGAAAGGAAGAAGAGAATGCAAATAATAAATTACATATCTTCTGCAGCTATACCAACAGTAATATTAATAATAATTATGTATGGTGTAATACAAAAGGTTAAAGTTTACGATACTTTTATAGATGGCGCAAAAGAAGGAATAGAAATAGTTTTTAGACTTTTTCCAACGTTAATAGGAATTTTTTTGGCAGTAGGAGCATTAAGAAATTCTGGCATAATAGATTTAATTATTAATATTATTTCTCCAGTAACAAGTTTATTGAAAATACCAAGTCAAGTTTTACCACTAGCGATGTTAAGACCGATTTCGGGCAGTGCTTCTATGGCAGTAGCAGTAGATATCATGCAAAAATATGGGGTGGATACGACAATAGGATTAATAACTTCTACGATAATGGGGTCTACAGAAACGACTTTATATACGATAGCAGTATATACAAGTTGTGTTGGAATAAAGAAAACAAGGTTTGTATTATTTGCGGCATTAATGGCAGATTTAGTTGGAATAATTTCATCTGTAATAATTTGGCAAATTATGTCGTGAAATTTTAATTGACATTACGTAAAATAAATAGTAATATATATATGTAAAACGTATTTAGAAGGAACATAAAAAATGTTATTTAAATTCATATTATTTTTATCAATATATTTTTTAATCAAAAAAGTAATTGTAAATTTTTTATCCAAAATAGTATTAAAAAAAATCAATTAATTTGTTTTTAATCTTGTAGAGGAAATAATTTCTATTTGGTATGCCATTTCCAAAACCGTATTAGAGACTTTATAAAATAAAAAATATTTGCCCCCGAATAAATTATTATTTCTCTTTGTTTCCTCTACAATATATATTATATATTAAGCTAATTTAATAATGGGGCTAGGTTCATATCTTTTAGCTATACTCAAATTAAAAGAAGAATAGTCAAAATCCTTGTTACTTTCAATTAATTCATTCATTACAGTTTTATATGCAAGTTCAGGAAAATTATTTTCCTTACTTAAATGACCAAGCATTACACTTTTTAAGCCGTTTTGTGCTAAATATGATATGGCTTGGCCAGCCAAGATATTAGATAAATGGCCATATGGACCAGATATTCTCTGCTTTAAATTGTAAGGATATGATGAACATTTTAATATTTCTGGATCGTAATTTGATTCTAATAATATAAAAGAACTATTTTCTAATTTACTAATTATATTGGAATCAATATGCCCCAAATCTGTAGCAATACTAATTTTGTTATTGTTATAATAAATATTAAATCCACAAGGTTCTGCAGCGTCATGAGGAATTGAAAAAGGAAAAATTTTTAATTCTCCAACTGAAAATAATTTGTTAGAATTAAACAATCTTTTATTACTATTTTCTATTTTAGAACTTTGAACTGGCATTGCTTGCCAAGTGCCATTGTTTGCATAAACTGGGATGTTATACTTTTTTGAAAGTGTGCCAAGACCTTTTACATGATCGGAATGCTCATGTGTAACTAAAATAGCGTCAATATTTTCAATATCAACACAAATATTAGAAAGTGCAGAAACAATTTTTTTTGCACTTTCTCCAGCATCTATTAAAATTTTTGTATTAGGCGTTTCTACAAATAAACTATTTCCTGTACTGCCACTATACAAACTACAAAATTTAAACATATATATTCTTCCTTTGCTATACTATTCTGTAACTCTTTTTATGTTTGCTCCCAAATTTCTAAACTTTTGCTCAATATTTTCATAACCTCTGTCAATATGCTCTATATTATATACTTGAGTTTCTCCTTTGGCGATAATTCCAGCCATTATCAAGGCTGAGCCTGCTCTTAAATCTGTAGCGTACACAGGAGAACCAGACAACTCCTTAACACCTTCAAAAAAAGCTGATTTACCTTGAGCCGTAATCTTTGCTCCCATTTTATTTAATTCATTTGTATATTGAAATCTAGAATCCCAAATGCTTTCATTTATAGTGCTATTGCCTTCAGCAATAGAAAGAACAACACCCATTTGTGGCTGTAAATCTGTAGGAAAGCCAGGGTATGGTAAAGTTTTTACAGTAGCTCTGTTTGGCCTTTTGTTACAAGCAACTCTTATAGAATCTCCTAAATCTTCAACAATTCCACCTATTTCTAATATTTTAGCAGTAACACAATCCAAATGCTCTGGAATACAGTTTTTTATTAATATATCTCCTTTGGAAGCCACAGCGGCAAGCATAAATGTTCCAGTTTCAATTTGATCAGGAACAACTGAATATGTGCCCTCCTTAGACAACTCTTTTACACCATTTATTTTTATAACGTCTGTTCCGGCACCACGGATGTCTGCTCCCATAGAATTTAAAAAGTTAGCAACGTCAACAATGTGAGGCTCTTTAGCAGCATTATCAATAGTAGTTGTACCTTCAGCTAAAACACTTGCTAACATTACATTAATTGTAGCACCAACAGATACAATATCCATGTAAATTGAATTTGCAACTAATTTTTTTACCTTAGCTGATATCTTACCTTGTCCTACATCTACCTTAGCTCCTAATGCTTCAAATCCTTTTATATGTTGATCTATAGGTCTTGCTCCCAAATTACAGCCACCAGGAATTCCTACTTCAGCACATCCACATCTTCCAAGCAAAGCACCTAATAGATAATAAGAGGCTCTAAATTTACTTGTCATTTCTAATGGTGCATTTGTACAATCAATATTTCTGGTATCTATAGTAATTTCATTTGGTGTATTCCATGTTATTTTAGCACCAAGTTTTGTTAAAATTTCACAAAATATTTTAACATCACTTATATTTGGTAGATTGTCAATAGTACAAACACCATTAATTAATAAAGTAGCTGGCAATATTGCAACAGCAGCATTTTTGGCACCACTTATTGTAACTTCTCCTTTTAGGCGTGTGCCCCCTTTTATAACGAACTTATCCAATGTATTCCCTCCAATATTTATACAATAAAAAGATAGAGTAAAACTCTATCTATATATATAACATAAAAGAAAATTTTTTACAAGATACTAACTTAATTTAAAAAGAATAATAGTTACCAGACAATTGTTTTTAGAATTATATTATCTACAAATATTGAAACATATTAAACAGTAATAAAAAGTCTAATTGTTAGCTAATTTAATATTTTGAAAAAATTCTAATAATTTAAACTTAAACTTTACATCAGCTGTCTGGGCACTATTTATTAAATTATATTCTTCAGTGTGCAAACTATCTTTAATCGTCTCTTTTGAATCCTCTGGCACTATGCCTGTACTTATATCGACAAAGCAAAGAGGAGGGAACATTACGCACCACCAGTTTTGTCCGCTGGCATTTCCTATTTCGACTTTTAATGCATCATAATAACCTGCAGGTAAAGAAATATCTCCATAGTTTTTGGTTGGAAAGGCAAAATTTCCAATGCTAATATTTACATTATAGTCATATCCATTGTCATTAATTACTTTTTTTGCTATTTTATAAAAATCTGATTTATGCTGATAAGCTATAGAAATTGCTTCATCTTTAGAATTAGAATTCTTAGATACAGAATTCATATAATCTATAAGTGCATCTCTAACTAAATATTTTAAATTTTGATCTTCTGCTGAATCACTATTAGCAATAACATGTAATCTAAATACACTACTAGATATATTGGCTGATACAGCATTAACATATGAAAATGCACAAATAAACACATATATACTAAATAAAATAATTAATACCAAAAATCTTTTTAAATTAGAAATATTAAATATTTTTTTCATATTCAACCTCCATTTGAAATAATAGTATGTATAGTAAAATTATTAACTTTATTTAAAAAAATATACATAAATACCAAAAAAAATATATGTCGAAATAAAGTACACGATTATTGGAAAAACGCATTGACTATAAACACCATAAATGGTAAAATTTACCAAAAGACATTAATAATAAACAACAGTAAATTAGCTTGAAAGGAATGAAAATAATATGAGCAATATTAAAAAATTGTGTGGGTTTTGCATAAACGAGTGGCATTTAACAACAATGGTTCTTCCTTATATAAGTAAAGAGATAAATAATAATTATAAAATAATTACAATATTAGAAAAAGGTATAGAAGAGAATATAAAATTATTAATAAAAAAATTAAATTTAAAAAATGAAGAGAAAATATTAGGAATAGATTGGAAACAAAGTATGGCAAGAAAATATACTAGTATTAATAACAAATTAAATATAATAGCAAAAACAAAGGAAAACTACATAATATTGGTAAATGGAAAAAAGAATTATATGGATATGGTAAATAAATATATAGAAAAATGGTTGCAAAAAAATAGAATACAAAATGAAATTAAAATAATAAATTGTTATGAAATAACAGAGTTTAATTATAATATAACAACAATATTAGATTCACATGATAAAATGATAAATACATCTGGAGAAAAGGAAATACAAGAAGTGTTTGAAGACTACGGAAAAACAAAAGCGAAGAAAGCATAGTATAATATCTTACTAAATATAATTGACGAATATTTTTTTATGATATAAAATATGAAAAGAAAAAAATGAAAGGAAAGTGAAATTATATGGAAGAAAAACTTTTGGCAACAAAGGAAATTCTAAAAAAATATGGTCAAGAGCATTTATTAGAAAATTATGAAAATCTATCAGAAGAAAATAAGAATGTTCTACTAAATGATATATTAACAATAGACTTTGGAGAGATTGCAGAATTATATGAACAAACAAAACATAAGGTTGAATTTGAAAATTGTAAAATTGAGCCAATAGATCATGTCGAAAAGGCAAAGCTTTCTGATGAAGAGTTAAAAAAGTATTCTGAAATAGGAATTCAAGAAATAAAAAAAGGAAAACTTGCAGCTGTAACAATGGCAGGAGGACAGGGAACTAGATTAGGACACAATGGACCAAAAGGAACGTTTGACCTAGGATTGGAATCACACAAATCAATTTTTGAGATATTATGTGACACTCTAAAATTAGCTAAAAAACAATATGGTGTTGTAGTTCCATGGTATATAATGACAAGCGACGAAAATAATGATGAAACAGTTAAATTTTTTGAGGAAAATAACTACTTTGACTATCCAAAAGAAGCTATAAAATTCTTTATACAAGGAAAAATGCCAATGGTAGACAAGCAAGGCAAAATCTTATTAAATGAAAATGGATTAATAAAACAAGCAGGAGCAGGACATGGAGCTATTTTTGAAGCAATGAGAAAAAATGGTATTATATTTGAGATGCAAAATAAAGGTATAGAATGGGTATTTATAGGTGGCGTGGACAATGTTTTAGTAAAAATGGTAGATCCTGTATTAATAGGTCTTTCGGTAGAGAAAAAAGTATTAGCTGCAGGTAAAAGTGTTGTTAAAGCAAATGCACACGAAAAAGTAGGTGTTTTTTGTAAAAAGGATGGTAAACCAAGTGTTATAGAATACTCAGAAATATCTAATGAGCTAGCAGAAGCAGTTGACAAGAATGGAGAGTTGCTATTTGGGGAATCTCATATTCTTTGTAATCAATTTAATATAAAAATTTTAGAAGAATTAGCCAAAGACAAATTACCTTATCATGTTGCATTTAAAAAAGCAAGCTATATGGATGAAAAAGGCAATGTTATAAATCCAACAGAGCCAAACGCATATAAATTTGAAGCATTCATATTTGATGCATTTTCATCTATTCCAGAAATGCTAGTTATGAGAGTGAAAAGAGAAGAAGAATTTGCACCTGTAAAAAATGCAGAGGGTGTTGATAGCCCAGAAACAGCAAGAAAATTATATATGGATTATTTTGCAAAACATTAAGAAAGGGAGATATTATATAAATGGAAGAATATATGCAAAAATATAATAACTGGATAAATGATTCGGTTATAGATGAAGAAGCAAAAAAGGAACTAAAAGCAATAGCAGGAAACGATGAAGAAATAAAAGAAAGATTTTATAAAGACTTAGAATTTGGAACAGCAGGCTTAAGAGGAATTATAGGAATGGGTACTAATAGAATGAATAAGTACACCGTTACAAAAGCAACACAAGGATTAGCAAATTATATAATAAAAAAAGGCGGACAAGAAAAAGGGGTTGCAATAGCATATGATTCTAGAAGAATGTCAGATGAATTTAGCGAAGAAACAGCACTTTGCTTGAATGCAAATGGAATAAAAACATATAAATTTGAATCATTAAGACCAACGCCTGAATTGTCTTTTGCCGTAAGAGAGTTGGGCTGTATTGCAGGAATAGTTATAACAGCAAGCCATAATCCACCAGAATATAATGGATATAAAGTATATTGGGATGATGGAGCACAAATAGTAGAACCTATAGATGCAGAAATAATACAAGAGGTAAACAGTATAACAGATTTATCAACTATTAAAACAATAAAAAAAGAAGAGGCAGAAGAAAAAGGATTATATAATATAATAGGAAAAGAAATAGATGATAGATATATTGAAGAATTAAAAAAATTAGTTATAAATAAAGATATAATAGAAAAAATGCAAAAGGAAATAAAAATAGTATATACACCATTACATGGCACAGGTGGAATGCTAGTAAAAAGAGTACTTAAAGAAATAGGATTTGAAAATGTATATATTGTAAAAGAGCAGGAAGAGCCAGATGGAAACTTCCCAACGGTTGATTACCCAAATCCAGAAGAAGGAAAAGCATTTAAATTAGCATTGGAGCTTGCAAAAGAGGTTGATGCAGACATAGTAATGGCAAATGATCCAGATGCAGATAGATTAGGAGTTTACGTAAAAGATGTAAAAACTAATGAATATATACAATTTACAGGAAATATGACTGGAAACTTAATAGCAGAATATATTTTATCACAGAAAAAAAGTAGAGGAGAATTAAAGGTAAATAGTGCTGTTATCAAGACAATCGTTTCATCAAATTTAACTGATGCAATTTGTGAACATTATGGGGTTAAAATGTTTGAAACATTAACAGGATTTAAGAATATAGCTAAAATAATTAGAGGATTTGAGGAAAATAATAACAGCTATAATTGTTTATTCTCATATGAAGAAAGTTATGGTTGCATAATAGGAACACATGCAAGAGATAAAGACGGAATAGTTGCTGTAATGATGTTAAGCGAGATGACTGCATATTATAAAGAGCAAAATAAAACTTTATGGGATCAAATGAATGATATGTATAAAAAATATGGATATTATAAGGAGAAGAATTTTTCAATAGTTCATAAGGGAATAGAAGGCGCTGAAAAAATAAAATTAATGATGGAAGATATGAGAAATAATCCGCCCAAAAAATTGGGAAAATACAATGTATTATCTGTGGGAGATTACTTAACAGGCAAAATAAAAAATAATCAAACAGGAGAAGAAACTTCAACAGGAATGGCTAAATCAAATGTGCTATATTATTATTTAAACGACAATGCATGGTGTGCTGTAAGACCATCTGGAACAGAACCAAAAATTAAATTCTACATAGGTGTAAAAGGAGAAAGCGCAGAAGATGCTGACGAAAAATTAGCAGAAATAGAAAAAGAATTTTCAAAATAGAAAATAGACGAAAACGGAGATTATAAAATTATAAAATCTCCGTTTTTGTTCTATATAAATTCAATTGATAAAAACATTATATTATATTATAATAAATTGAAAAAAGAAAAATTTGGGGAGGTTGAAATGGATAAAGATATATTTATTGAAGAAGAAAAAAAGTTGGCAGAGACAATATGTAGAATTGACGAGGAAGAAAAACAAATGGAAAGTAGATTATCAACCTCATATAATGTAAATGATATAGCAAAAGGATTTGTAATGCAAATGTATGCAAAAAAAATAAATGATATAAAAAAGATAAGGACAAAGCCTTATTTTGCAAGAATGGATTATAAAGAGAACAATAGAAAAAAAGAAAGTTTCTACATAGGTAAAATATCAATAATAGATAGTAAAACATTGGAACCAATTGTAGTTGATTGGAGAGCGCCAATTGCAAATTTGTATTATGAAGGAAGAATAGGAAAAGCAAGTTATAAGGTATTGGATGAAGAAATATTTGGAGAAATATTTTTAAAAAGACAATTTATAATAGAAGAAAGAAAACTTAAAAAGTATGTTGATATAGATGTTACGGGTAATGATGTATTATTAGAAAATGCACTTGAGGAAAAAGCAGATGATAGGTTGAAAAATATTGTTGCTACTATACAAGATGAACAGAACAAAATTATCAGGGCACCAATAAATAAACCATTAATTGTTCAAGGCGTTGCGGGTAGTCGGAAAAACGACTATTGCACTTCATAGAATAGCATATTTAATATACAATTATGAAAAGGAATTTAAACCAGAAGAATTTATGATAATTGCACCAAATAGGTTTTTCTTAGACTATATTTCTAGTATCCTACCAGATTTAGGGGTAAATGATGTTAAACAATATACTTTTGAGGATTTTGCATATGACGTAATAGGGAAAAAATTAAAAATTCCGGACAGCAATGAAAAACTAGTGCAGATAGTAGATAATATGATAGACGGAAAATATAAAGAAAAAATAGATATTGTGCTAAAAGAATCAAAGTTTAAGTCATCAATTGAATTTAAAATATATATTGACAGATACTTAAAAGAAGTTGAACAAAAATATATACCAAAAGAAAACTTTGAATATAACGGATATAACATTATGAACTATAAGGACATTAATGAATTGTTTTTAAAAACATATAGTAATTATAATTTTAAAAACCGAATAAATGAGATAGAAAAACATTTGGCAACAGAATTTAGAAAAAAATCTAAAGAAATTATAGAGAATTTAAAAAATCAAAGAACCAGAGCTATAGAAAATCTACAGGGAGAAAAGCGTATACAAGTATTCGAACAATATGCTAAAGAAATAGAAATGGTTGAAAAAAAGTATATGAAAATCATAAAAGAGTATTTGAATAAAATACAAAATAAAGATTGTATAGAGTATTATAAGGACTTTTTAGAAAATTATTTTATGCAATATATTTTCAACGACAATGCAGATGATGTATCACAATATTTAAAAGATACTACATTAGTAAATATAAAAAACAACGAGTTTGCATTTGAAGATTTAGCTCCACTCATGTATATTCAATATAAAACATTTGGTATAAAGGACAAATGCCAAATAAAGCATGTTGTAATAGACGAAGCTCAGGATTATGGGGAGTTTCAATTTGACGTGCTAAAAAGTATTTTAAAAAGCAATTCTATGACAATTTTGGGAGATATAGCTCAGGGGGTACATTTTTACAGAGGAATTGAAAATTGGAAAAGATTTATAGATGTTGAATTTAAAGACGTAAGTGTTACATATACTACATTGAAAAAAACTTATAGAACTACAAAAGAAATTATGAAAATTGCAAACAAAGTTATTAATAATCTTCCAGATTACGAAAAAGAATTTATTGTTTTGGGAGAGCCAGTCATAGACAGGAAAAACTCCGTTTATTGCAAGCATATAGAAGAAGGCTCACTAATAAAGAATATTAATGAAAGAATAATGGAACACAAAAAAAACGGTTATAAATCAATTGCCATAATAGGAAAAGACATAAAAGAGTGTAAAGAAATTGAAAAACAGATAAGTAAGATAAGAGAGGATGTAAAATTGATACAGGGAAAAGACTCAAAATATAATGCAGGAATATCAGTTGTTCCGTCATATCTAGCAAAAGGACTGGAATTTGACTGTGTAATAATTGCAAATGCCAATAATGAAAGATATAGTAATAATTCATTAGATATTAAGCTATTATATGTTGCTATTACGAGGGCAATGAGCAAGTTAGATATATTTTACACGAATACAAAATCAAAAATACTTCCTTGCTAAATAAGAATTTCAACAAAATATATTTTATAATGCATCAAAATTTCAGCGTTTTTGGTCAGCTATCTAAAAAATAGTTACATCTATCAGCAAAACATGTAAAAGTATATTCAATAAAATCAAATTTTGTTATAATAATATCAAGGAGGCAGAAAATGAATATTAAAGTACGTACAAATATATCAAGTGAATTTCAAGATATTGAAATTTGCATAAATGCGCCGGAAAGAAATGAAATTGTTCAAACATTAGAAAACGAATTATTATCTAAATCTTTAAAATCTATACAACAAATTGTAGCAATGCAAGACAATGATATTTTTATAATTAAAGTGTCAGATATAATATTATTTTTTGGTGAAGAAAAAAACAATTTTTGCAAAACAAAAGATGGTATCTATAAAATAAAAGAAAGATTGTATTATCTTGAAGAAGTTCTACCTACAAAAGAATTTGTTAGAATATCAAATTCTGCAATTATAAACATAAATCATGTAAAGTGCTTTAATACTAGCATTGTTGGAAAAATTAAAGTTAAATTCAAAGACGGAACAGAGGAAGATGTCTCAAAGAGAAGAACAACGGAAATTATGAGGTTTTTAAAAGAGAGGAGGATGTAGAATGGAAAAACAAGAAAGAAAAATTTCATTAAAAAAGTTATTATTAACAATTTTATGCACAACTATAGTTTCGATATTTGTTGGAAATACAGTATTATTAGTGGATACAGTACCTCAATGGTTAGAAACGGAAAAAATACTTAGTATAAATAGGAATTCAAAATATTTAATTGAAATTGGCGAAAACAATCAAGATAATGTTAAGCAATTAGAAGAAAAGTATAAAGAAGAAAGAGCATTATTTGGAGAAAAATACCCTGCAGAAATGATGCACCTTATGCAAATAGCAAATTATTTTACAAATAGAATTATAAAAGTATACACATTATCAATTTTAATAGGAGTATCAACAGGTGCTATAATTTATATAATTTCTATACAAAGAGCAAAAGGTAAACAATTAATTATCGAACTAATTGTTTCACTTTTAATTGTATTTGGTTTGGTACTTTTCACGAATTTAGGATATGAAGCATACATAAATAATCACGTACAAATTTTTAATATGACAAAGATAAGAACATCTGCATATATTTATGAACTAGAGATTAAGGACATATTAATTTCATATGTAATTGTTGCTATAGTAATATATATAGGAAATATAATTAGACAAAAGATTTTAACACACAAGTTAAATAAAGAAATTGAAAATAAAAACTAATGATATAATTAAAATGGAATTGTTTGAACTTAAGGAGGGTTCAATATGTTAAAAGATCATCAAATTGAATTCTATGGTAAAATGCTGACAATTTATGCTATTGCTCGAATAGAAGGAATAGAAAGAGTCACATTAAGAAAATATTATGATATGTATGGAGATATTTATTTAGCTGTAAATAGATGCAAAGAAATAAGAGAAAAATTAGAAGCAACAAAGATTGAATATAATGGTGAAATGCTGGCAATTTATGCTATTGCTCAAAGAGAAGGAATAGGAGCAAGCTCATTAAGAAAATATTATGATGAGTATAAAGATATTTATTTAGCTGTAAATAAATGCAAAGAAATAAGAAGAAAATTAGAAGAAACAAAGATTGAATATAATGGTGAAATGCTAGCTATGAGAACTATTGCTCAAAGAGTGGGAACAACAGGAGACACATTAAAAAGATATTATGAACAAACAGGAGATATCTATGAGGCAATAAAACAATATTACCAAAAAAAGGATGAGTATGAAAGTGGTAGAATCGAATATAAAGGCGAATTAAAGTTCTTAAGAACAATAGCTAAAGATGAAGGAGTAGCAGAAACTACATTGCGTAGGTATTACAAAAAATATGGTAATATTGATAAAGCAGTTTATATGGCAAAAATCCAGAGGAGTAGAAATCAAAAAGTTACAATCAGAAATACAGAATTAAGTTTGTCAGATTTATCAATTGTTTTAGGAATAAAAGAATCTGAATTGTTAAATATGTTGAATTCTGGAATGAAGATTGATGACATAAAAAAGTTAGAAACTGAAAAACCAAGAAAATCTCCAATGTCAAATAAAAAATTAGTATTACCTAATGGACAATCGTTACTTGAATATTGTATTGAAAATGGACTGAATTTTTCGTGTATATATTATTCAATTCATACATATGGAAAAACAATGGAAGAGGCAATTAAACATTATAGGGAAAAGGGACAAGAAATCCCATCAAGTTGGATATATGAAAAGTATGGAATATTATTAAAACATTTATTATTAAACAATAACATCAATAGTCAAAGAGTAGTTTCGTATATGAGAAAAGAAAATATATCTTTAAATGATGCATTGGAAGAATATGTATTAAGAAAAAACTCTAAAGAAGCAAACGTGGATTATGATTGGATGCACGAATTATATAGTGTATTAACTGATGAAAATATGAAAGATGAATATGATGCCTTCAAGAATACATTTTATGTGACTAATCAGGAAGAAGAGTGTATAATAAAGAGCTATGATGAAATTGAAAATTTACAAAGAAAATTATTGCTTTATGAAATAGCAGAAGCATTTAAAGCAAATGTTTTTGAAGAAACAGAAAAGGAAGAACTATTAAAAATATATGAAGTTACAGAAGATGAAGTGGAAACAATATTTTTAGATTTTTATAATTACTTTGAAAATAAAATAAAACTTACTGAAAAAGAACAAAGAAGAAAGGAGGAAATATCAGATATAGCTAAAAAATGGTACTATCTTTCAGGAGATGAGAGAAAAGATATATTAGATATTAATAATGTTACTAATTATGAACAATCAGTAATTGAGAAACTGTCTCAAAACATTACAAAATATAAAAATATTATTAATGCGAGAGGTAATAAAAAAATGGAAGGAGTAAGTTTTAATGAAGAATAATAATTTAAAAACAGGTTATTAATATATTGTTGTTGTGTCAATGATGTGAAACAACAACATTCCTAAAAAAAGTTCAAAATATAAATTATTTTTTAATTTAATTTTGAGTTTTCTTTATTTCTATTCGAAAAGAAAGCTTTTAACTTACTTAAAAAAACTTTAAAACCACTTTGCTTATTTATTGGTTCATTAATTATAAAATTTACTTTTTTATATATAACAGTTGGAACTTTTAACTCTGATTCATTATAGACATTTTTAAATTGGATATTCTCTAAATCTTTTCCACTGTTTCTTAACAAGAATCTTATATATGCAGTACCAATATCTTTATGTTTGTATAAAAATTCAATCCAATCTTCATCAGCTGAATCTGTAAAACTGCTTTCATTTGATTCGAATTTCTCTATAAATAATCTAGAATATAGTTTATCAACACATTCTTTATAAAATTCTTCTTTAAATTTTATTTTTGAACCGGGTCTTTTTTGAACAATTTTTGAACACTCATTTTTGTAGTATTCATTTATAAAAAATGCTGATTTAATTTTTAAGATATCATTTATATTTGTTATTTGCATATTAGTCTTGTTATCATAAACATTCAAACTTCTTTCGTTATATGAGTATGAATTTAAAATTATATAAATTTCATTGTAATCCAACATATTTAACTCCTCAATCTTTAGAATATAATTAATTATATCAATCTTCAAGGTTTTTAACAATAATTAATTGAAGAAATTTTTATTTTATATTATAATCTATATGAGGGAGTAAATTAATATGAATAATGAACAAAAGCAAGTAATAAGGAAAGAAATAGAAGAACATGTTGCCCAAATTTCTTCATATAAAGAAACAGCAAAAAGAGCTTCTGATATGTCTGGAATAAAAAGATTACTACAATATATGGAATCTTCCACTGCTAGTAAAAATTTTTTTGATAATGTTGATGTAGATGATTTAATGGCTAAATATGAAGAAGAACTGATTAGAGTGTCCAAAGCACTGGGAAATTCAACATTTCCTAGCAAACAAAAGATGTTAAATTTCTTAGAATATATTAGAATTAACGGAATGTACGAGAACATAGATATGCGTAATTTTTTTATGTCACAAACTGTAGCTGCTATAAGTCAATCGGGAATTAATATAGCATTATTAGGTAAAGGTGTTTGTGCATCTCAGGCTAGGTTTTTAAGAGATTTACTACTTACTTCTGGTGAAGAAGCTATTACTAAAAAAGTCTATTTTATTGATGAAGATGGAATAATTGAAGACCAACATCTAGTTACATATGCATGTTCATCTAATAATGGTACTAATTTTTTTCTAGATCCTACATGGTATAATGGGACTATAAATAGCCTAGAAGGTTCTTTTAATTCTGCTGATATTTCAGAACAACATAGGTCTTTATTATCTATACTAGATGTAACACAAGAAGAAATAGAATCAGCTAGAAACAAAGTTCAAGAATATTTAATTGAGAGGTTTCAAATAAAAGATATTTCTACTCAATTAGGTATTGATAAAGCAAGTGATTTAGATAAACAAATTCGAATGTTAACTTTTATGGAAAAACATTTATCTCCAGCTAGCGGATCATTGAATTGTAGAAGTGTAGTTTTAGGAGATAGAGAAATAGAGTGTGGTAAACTATTAGAACTATTTTATAAAGCTAATAATATTCCTTATATTTTAAAATGTTCAGGGGATAAGTATAATTCTGCATATATTACTACTATTGATGGAATGGAATCTACTATATATCCTAAAGTAGCATTTTTCAGTGATAGGAACAATAATTCACTTTCAAGAAAATTGCACTTTGCAAAAAATAAAAAAGATGAGAATCAATATTTGTGGGCATTTTCTGATGAAAGACGACAACAATTTATGACTTCAATTAATAAATCTAGAAAAATAGCCGCTACAGTTATTGTTCCAGGACAAAAATTAGATACAAATTTAACAACAAATAGACAATTTGCTGACACATTAAAAGTTGATGTTTCTCCTGTTGAAAATTCTGAAAACACCCCAGCTGCTGTAACACAAATAGTTACTCATAATGACACTACTTTAGGATCAGATGAATAAACTTTAAAATGCACGTGATTTACGTGCATTTTATTATTATATTAATATATTTCTCTTGCTCATATTTTTGTATTATTTCAAATTTATCTATATATTGCTATTACTTCTAATTTGACCTTTTAAATCATATTTTATTTTATTAAATTTTTTTTTTGAGAACTGCATAGAAAAAGAGTATTAACCAAATTCCTTTGACTAATACTCTTTCAGACTTTTGCAATTTTATTGAGTTTCCTCAAAATTGCTATCGCATGGTCGAGGTGACTACTCTTATATCTTTTCAAAGTGCAGTAATATCAATATATTGAAACTTTGTGACTGCACTTTGACTGCATATATAAATTCCTATATTTTCATAAAACATTTTTCTTTTAAAAACTTTTTAATTTTTGTTTTATCTTTTCCCTCATAATAATTAATTAATAAATCTTTATATTCATCTGTTAATTCTGCTGGAATTACAATAATTCCTTTTCCCTTTGATATTAAATAATGATTTGCAAATATTATAGATGTTCTTTTATTTCCATCTATAAATATTTGTTTTTTCATAATATATAATAGAATTTCAATAGCTTTATCTATATCACTTATTTTTTTATTAAATATATCATCTAATTCTTCTTTCATTATGCTTTCTATTGGTAATTCAGGAGTCCATTTTGTTCCACCAATACTTACTGGAACAGTTCTAATTTTTCCTGCACTATAGTAAAATCCTTCTTGAACAAATTTATTTATTTCGCATAATAATGGAAAATTTGTGTCTAACAATATTACATTTTTATTTAATATAAATTCCCAAGCATGTTTCAAATTAACAATTTTCAAAACATCTTCTGAAGACATATTATTAATTTTTCCACCTTCTATAATACTTTCTGTATCTGCAAAAGTTGTTGCAACACCTTCTAAAATCGCTTGTTTATAAATAGTATCTACTAAATGTCTTTTAGCAAAATCTATATTTATTTTAACTTGTGGACTAAGTTCCTCATTAATATAATTAAATTGTTTTAATTGTTTTTCAATTTTCTTAATTTCTTTTTTTAATTCTTTTGCTTTAATACTATTATTCAATATTAAATTATATAAATTATCAGAATATTCTCCAACATATTTTGTAAGCAATATTCTATCTTCTCTGTAATGTACATATATATATTTATTAGAATTTTTTTCTCTAATCTCAACAGAGCCATATATCAAATCATTCAATTCTTTAGTTAATGTTTGTTTGCTTTGAAGAAGATTCATAATTTCATACTTTTCTTCCATAAGATCACTCCTTTATAAATGTGAAACTTTTTTAATATATAATTATGATTTTTGTTTCATATTTATATCATAACATAAAACTCAAAAAATGTGAAACATTTTTTGAAATATTTATAAATATTGTTTCACATTTTTAGAAATTTTATACAAAAAAATTCTATTATCTAATATTAGTACTATAAAAGTTTAACAAAAATGGTAGCCCAAAAAGTATACACAAAAAAGACTACCTTGAAATACAAAAAATGGTAGTATAAATTTGTTTTTCTTCATCAACATTGTATATTTTTGCTATGTATTTTTTGCTACTACTATTAATAACAAATATATCATTTATTGTAGTAATTCCTAATTTACGAATATTTTTAATATTCATATTATAATTATCGTTTATATTTATTAATAAATCTTTCATTCACTATCATCTTCTTGTATATCATCTATTTTCAATTTATGTCCGTATCTTATACTATTTAACTCTTCTTTTATTCTAAAACATTTTTCTAGATTTATGTCATATGTATTTGCAATCATCAAAACATAATATAAAACATCTGATAATTCTTCTTCTATTGTACCTTTAATATTGCCATCTTCCATTCTCTGATTTTTTCTTATTACTTCTGCTAACTCTCCTACCTCCTCTATTAATTTTAAGAAATACCTTTGTGTATTTTTCAATTCTTCTGGTTTAGTTCTCTTGTACTTTTCTTCTAAGTAATTTTGCATTTTACCTACCGTTAAACTCATGAAATATACCTCCTTTATTTTATTAAAATTAATACAGTATATTTAGTATAAAATCTTGATGTATTATAACCATATTATTTTTGACATTACTATATATCAAATTCCATTTTATGTCAATTTTTTTAAAATTCGCAATTTATCATTTTAACCAATGCTTATTTTAATTAATATATTTTCTATGTGAATTTTTTACATTATTTTGGTTTACCATCGCATATTCCATTGTAGTATCGATTTTGATATGACCTAATAATTTTTGTACTTGCTCTATGGGCATACCTTTATCTATTGCCATAGTTGCCATTGTTCTTCTAAATTTATGAGGATGCACTTTATATTAGCTTCTTTTTCAAGATTTCTAATTAATATTTCTACACCAGATATTCCTAGTCTGTTATATGGTTTTATTAATGAGACAAATAGTGCCTCATTTTTATTATCTGAAATAAATTTATATGCAGTCAAAATTGAAGAAAATCAATTAATTATAAAATTGACTGCATATTGACTGCATTTACTTAAAGATTTATAGATTTTATGGAAGTTTTAGAAAGGCTGAAAAAGTCTAAACAAATTGTGTGTAATGCAGTAATAGTCAGTATTTGCTCATAAATGCAAAAAAGAAGAACTCCTAAGAATTCTTCTAAATATGGTCGAGGTGAAAACATTACTAAAAATGCTACATTACTCTATATATCAACATTTTACCTATTCAAATTTCAATTGCGGAGCGAATTTGCGGATTAACAAGTACTTTTTAAACCTTGAAATTCTAACAAATTCTCCACAATTTTATCATTTGTTTTAAGCTGTTAAATAATATTCGTTAAACAAATTGTGTTTTTTCATATAATTAACAAAGTTTTCATTCTCTGAATCAATGAAATGGCGGTCAACATCAATATAATACTTATTAGTTATCTGTATGTCTGCATGACCTAATATTTTTTGTAAAACAATTGGTGGCATTTTTGCTTCAGCACATCTTGTTGCAAAAGTTCCTCTTAACATATGTGTATGAACTTGGGTTTTTGTTTTTCCATCTGTATCAACATATAAATAAATTCCTAATTTAATTGCAATTCGCTTTATAGCAGAATTTATTGTGCCTTCTGCATAAAATCCTCCAGTAGTATTTTGGGGGTTATAGAATAGTAAATTAAACTTATTCTTTTTAACATGAACTAGACATTCATTAAGATATTTTAAAGCAATATTACTTAAATGTATAGTTCTTCTTCCTGTTGGTGTTTTTGTGTCTAACCCAATACAATCTTTTCCATTTTCGTCTTTAGTAATAGTTTTAGAAATTGTAATTGTCCTACTTTCCAAGTCAATATCTTTCTTAAAGTCTTGAAAATTAGGGAAAAAGGTGTTATAATATGGTCAAATATAAAAGAGATAAAAATGTATATGATAAAAATAGGTTATATATAAGTAACTAAAAAAATAGGAAACTAAAGATATTATTGTGTAAAGTTATATAAAAGATGATAGCTTCTTTGAACTAATTAACTAATATGAAGTATATATTTTTATGATTGATATAAATTAAAAATGATAAGAAATATAGTATTAGCTAATATGTTCTAATACTATATTTTTAGTTGTAGAGAAAAATATATTTTGATATAAAAAATGGAGTATTTAGGAGGAGCAATGTATAAAGAATATTTTAATGAACTGAAAAGATGTATTGATTTATTGGATGTCAATGAAATAGAGCGAATTGAAAAGCTAATTGTAAATACTATAAAAAATAGGGGGAATATTTACATTATTGGTAATGGAGGTAGTTCATCAACAGCATCGCATTATGTTGTTGATTTTACTAAAAAATTAGATTTTAATGAATTACCTAGAGTGAATATATATAATTTGAGTGATAATATCTCAACTGTTACGGCATATGCAAATGATATTTCATATGAAGATATATATTTTGAACAATTAAAGAATAAAATCGTAAATTCTGATATGTTGATTGTATTAAGTGCATCTGGAAAATCAAAGAATTTACTTAAAGCAGCGAAATATGCAAAAGAGAGGAAAGCATCAGTTGTTTCAATTGTTGGAAATTTTGAAGGAGAAGTATTGAAATTTTCAGATTATAAACTGATTATAGATTCAAAAGATTATGGAATAATTGAAGATATTCATTTAAGTTTAAATCATGTTATATCAAGTAACATAAAGGAGGTATATAATCATGGCTAAGATACATGTTTTAGGAGCTTCAGGCTCTGGAACTACAACGACAGCTAAAGCTTTAGCTAAAATTTTAGGATATGTTCATTTAGATACAGACAATTATTTTTGGAAACCGTCTGATATACCTTTTACCAAAAAGAGAGATATAAAAGATAAAATTGAATTATTACGACAAGATTTACTAGGAAATGAAAATATCGTTTTAAGTGGAATATTTTATCCATGGGGTGATGAACTTACTAAATATTTTGATTGTTTTGTTTATGTTGAAACAGATAGAAATATAAGAAAAAAAAGATTAATAACACGTGAATATAATATGTTTGGTGAACGCATGCTTGAAGGTGGAGATATGCATGTTCAATTCAAAAGATTTTTAAAGTGGGCAATGAATTATGAAGAAAATACTAATGAAGACATAGGCCAAGAAAAAACGGAACAATGGTTAAGCAGAAGTAATACAAGATTAATTAGAGTTAATGGTGCAATGCCAATTGAAAAAATAACTAAAAAGATATTAAGTGAATTGGATTATTGTAGAGAGGAGAGATAAATTGTGGAAATAATAGGTAATATTATTTTAGGTTTGTTAAGTACATATTATATTGTTAGTGGATTAACAATGATAATTATGAGTTTAAAAACAATAAAAGATATAAAGAATGCTAAAAATTCAAAGATAAAATTAAAGAATAATTATTATATTATTTTACCTGTATTAAAAGAGCAAAATATTATAGTCGAATCAATTGACTATTTTTATGATTTAACTAAATATGAAGAAAAAGTAAAAGTTTTTGTTATTACAACTGAACGTGAAGATGATGAGTATATAAAGAATCCTAAATATACAACTTATGACATTGCCAAAAATAAAATTAATAAATTAGGAATACAAGATAAAATAATATTGCTCAAAGCCCCAAGAGAGTTTATAGGAAAAGTTGGGCAAATGAATTTTGCATATCAATACATTATTGAAAATAATAAAAATGGTTATATCGGAGTATATGATATAGATTCTAGACCTCCAAAAGAAATATTTTATAATATAGAACATTTATTAGAAAATAAGAATATTAAAACTGATATTTTTCAACAAGCTTCAAGCTATTGTAATGGAATAGAACAATTAGAAGGAATTGGAGGAGATTTTGCTATTGCGGATGCTTTTTCTCAAACAAGATGGGCTATTGGATTTGAATACCCAATATACAAAGCTTATTATAATTCTGTTTCAAAGAAAAAATTAAGACCACTAGTATATTGCATTGGACATGGATGTTTTGTTAATACAGAATATTTAAAAAAAATAGATGGATTTCCAACATTCAATAAAAATGATGATTTGTCTTTAGGCTATTTAACTTCAACAATAAGTGGAAGAATATATCCTATTCCATTATTGGATTTTTGCCAAATTTCAAGAACTGCATTAAATTCTATCAAGCAATATAAATTTTGGTTTACTGGTTCAAGTAAGTATTATTCAGATGTTAAATACTATATGTCGAAATACAATATTGAATTATCAAAAAAACAAAAATACTTATTTAAAATACAAGGGGGAATTAGAAATTTTTTATGGGCATGGCGTAGTAATTTAATCATTTTTAACTTGTTGTTAAGTATTTTATTAGGTTCAACTATACATATAACATTAAGTTTGTTAAGCATATTATCATATGTTATAGTACCATATTATATAACATATTTTGAACTTAAAAGTCTAAACAAAATGAATTTGAAAATTAGAACTCTTGTATTGGCACCAATCATATCTATTTTAAATTTTATAATAAGAGGGATTGGACCATGTATGGCAATGATAACTAATTCAAAAAGCAAGAAAAACATTGAATATAAAACAGAAAGGTAATTAGATTGCAAGAAATGAAAAATTTTTTATAACATGTATGCCTTTGAGTGAAACAAGAAAGGAATGAAAATTTTTATGGATAATATAGAAAATGAGTTGGATAATAATTTCTTTAAATATAAAATATTAACATATCCTGATGTCTTAGACAAAATGGTTAAAGATGAAAGTGTAAATCCAATTAATTTAGAGATTAATCTTACTAATATATGTAATCACAAATGTATTTGGTGTACGTATGGATATTTACATTCTAGTACAGATACATTAGATAAAGTTGATGTAAAAAATGTACTAGATGATGCTTATAAAATGGGAGTAAAGTCTATAACATGGACTGGAGGAGGAGAACCTTTAGTTCATAAAGATTTTTATGAAATTATTGAATATGCTGCTAAGTATAAATTTAAACAGGGATTGAATACGAATGGAGTTTTACTGAATGATAAAATAATTGAATGTTTGGCTAAAAACTTTTCATATGTAAGATTTAGTGTAGATAGTGGTTCTAGCGAGTGTACTAAAAGATGTCACCAAACAAGTGAAAATGATTTTGATAAAATTATTAATAATATAAAGAAACTTTGTAATGCAAAAAAACAATATGAAACTAATATAGTGATTGGATATTCATTTTTGATAGATCAATCTAATGTAAATGATATGATTACTGCAACACAAATAGCAAAAGATGCTAATGTAGATTACATTCAATTTAAACCAATAGTAAACTATTATAAAAGTAATAGTCAATTTTCTAGTAAATCAGCTATTTGGGAAAAAATAAAAGAAAATTTTTCAAAGATACGTTTAATGGAAGATGATAAGTTTAAAATAAGAATTCTTGAGCACAAGTTTTCTAATATTAAACTTCAGAATGAAAATTTTGGCAGAAAATATGATAAGTGCTATGGATGTGATTTATTAGCATCAATAGGTGCAAACGGTTCAGTTGATTTATGTTGTGCTTATAAAGGGTTAAAGCAATGGTCTTTAGGAAATATAAAAGAAGAGAAATTTATAGATATTTGGAATGGAAAGAAAAGACAAGATGTAAAAAGAGATATAGAGATAAAAAAATGTCCACCGATGTGTAAAGCAGATGAGATAAACAGATTGGTTGATTTTATAAAAAAATTTGATGCTAATAAAGAATTTATTTAGAAAGGGAAAGTATATATGAAGAAAGTTGGTATAGTAGGAATAGGAGGAGTCGCAAGTTATGCACAAATTCCAGCATATATTGAGAAAGGAATTCGAATTCAGGCAATTTGCGATATTAATGAGGAAATTTTAAATAAAATAGGAGATAAATATAATATTAGTAATAGATATACAGATATAGAAGAAATGATTGTAAAAGAAAAAGTTGATATTATAGATGTCGCAACACCACCTCAAACGCACTTGGATATAATAAGAATTGCTAATAAATATAATGTAGAGGTAATAATGCAAAAACCATTAATTGTTGATATAAAAGAATTTGAACAATTAAAAGAATTAATAAATGCTAATAAGCATCTAAAGTTAAACTTGACTGGAAGATATGTATCTGCATGGCAAAAAATAAAAAAAATTCTTAATAATAAAGAAATAGGAAAACCATTAATATGTACCATTACAAATAACGATTGGTGGGATAGAGAACCAGGTAGATGGGATTTAAAAACTAAAGATTATATTATTTTTGAAATGTTAATACATCATTTAGATTTGTGCAATTTTTGGTTTGGGTATCCAAAAAGAATTACTGCTAGAGGTGGACATAGTGAGAAACAATTAATGAAAAATATGAATTTTGTCAATGTAACGCTAGAATATGAAGATGGATTTATAGTTCAAATTATTGAGAATTGGTTGATGCCTGAATTTGATTTTGCTACTGGACATCCTTTTGAAGACGTTTTAATAACTGGTGAAGAAGGAGCAATAAAAGCAAATAGCGAAATAGTAAAATTGTCTAAAATAGGAGACAATGACATTAGGACTTGGAAATTACCAAGACCAGGACAAAAGCTTCCAGTCGAAAGTCTGGAAAACAATTGGTTTATAGATTCTTTCGGTTGTGCAATGGCGGATTATTTAGATTATTTTAGTAAAAATGAGAAAGAATTAGAAGACAAAGAATATGCAATAGAATTAACAAAATTAACATTTAAAGTTTCAGAGGCTACTAAATCAAATAAATGGATAGAAATATAATTGGATAGTGAGGAGAAATAATGGAAAAAATCGAAATGGGAAAAGGTGTGTTAGTACCTTCTTATAAATGCAATCAAAGATGTAGTTGCTGTTATGCAATGGCTGATATTATGCAAGCTAAACAAACAATGAGTTTAGAAGAAGCAAAAAAATCTATAGATTTTTTTGAAATGATTGGAATAAAAACATATACGATTCTTGGAGGAGAACCTTTAATATATCCATACATAAATGAAATAATTAAATATGCAATCTCGAAGAATATAACTTCTTGGATTGTAACTAATGGATTAATGTTATCTGATAGTGAGTTTGGAAACAAATTATTTGAGGATGGTTTAATAGGTGGATGTTTGAGTATGTTTTCTTTAAATAAAGAAATACATGAATCAATAACTAATGTAAAAGGAAGTTATGATAAATTAATCAAAGCTTTAGAAAATATAAAAAGATATGATTGGAAATTTTATCCGATGTTCACAGTTGGAGAAGAAAATATAAATACTATTATTGAGGATGTAAAAACAATTGCTAAAATGGGATATCGTAGAATTTATATAAATTATGGAATTCCAAATGTTGTGGAAGAATTTAATACAGGATTTGATGCAAGTCCTAAAGCTTTAGCTAAGATTACCGAGCAATTATATGATATGCAAGATGATTTGGGTGTAACATTTATATTTAATTGCGAAAAAAATAAAATACCGATTTGTTTTTTTAATGAAGAAAAATTCAAGGAAATGCGTGAAAAACATCAAATAGGAACAGGATGTGAACTTGTTCAAGGAAATACAGTTGTTATTGAACCTGGGGGAGATGTTTTAGGATGTTCACATTGGGTAAAAAATGTATTGATGAACATTTATAAGGATTATAGTAAATTAGAAACATATACAGAAGAAGAATTTTGGAATATTTGGTTAAATGGATATCCTGCTGAGGTTAGAGAAAAATATTCATTATATCCATTTGATAATTGTCAAAATTGTAAAACAAGAGAAAAAAAAGAATGCTTTGGTGGATGTAAAACATGGCATGTTTATGCTACTTTAGCGAATAAATGCAAAATTATATAAAGGAAATTTAAATGAACAAAGAAATAGAAAATTATATAAATAGTAAAGTATTACCATTATATGAAAATAATGATGAGAGTCATTCATTATCACATATTAATAATGTTATAAATTATAGTTTGCAATTAGGAAAAAAATATAACTTAAATGAAGATATTTTGTACACAATTTCAGCATATCATGATGTTGGAGTATTTAAGGATAGAGATATACATGAAAAAATTTCAGCGGAATATTTCTATAAAGATAAATTTTGGGAAAATAACTTTTCAGAAGAGGAACGCAAAATAATATATGAAGCAATACTTGACCATAGAGCTTCCAGTAAAAGAAATCCTAGAAGTATATATGGAAAAATTGTAGCCACTGCAGATAGGCAATTTGATTGCTTTGAAGATGCTGTTAAGCGTACATATACATATTTGATTAGTAAAAATCAAGAAAAAAACATTGATGAAATTTATGAATTAATTTATAAAGATTTCAATAATAGATATGGGAAAGAAGGATATGTAAAAGTATATGCCAATGAAGAAGAATTTGAAAAAAAATTAAAACCAATAAAAGAATTGTTATTAGATAAAAAGAAATTTATCAGAAAAGTGAAAATAATATTAAATAATAGGAGATAAAACTATGGGAAATGAAGTTCTTTATGAAGAATTTAAAAAAAGTATAACAAATAAAAAATTAAAAGTAAAATTGGATACATATTCAGAAAGACTACAAGAGGTTTACACAAATGAGGATATTCGTAGAGGATTATTAATGGGAAGCAAGATAAGAGAGATAACTCAAAGAATATTGTTTGAATCAGATGCTACATATATTTGGTTACCACCATTAGAAACAAGTATTGATGAATATAGTTCAGAAAATTTTGTTGCTAGAAATCCATATACGAATAAAAGCTATTCACTAGTTCAATCCCCTCAAATTCAAAAAGAAGCGGCAGCTACAACGATTGGTACTAATTTTAGGATTGTAGATTGCTATAGAGGAGAGAAAACGGATGCAACACATAGTAATATTTTTCAACAAATTGATATTGAATTTGCTAATAAACGTGAAGAAGAAATAAGAAGTGTTGCTAGAAGGATTGTTGAGACATGTTTTAGAGAGATTGTTGGAATTGCATTAACTGTAGATGAAATATATTCCTATGAAAATTTAGTTAAATTGTATGGCACTGATTGTCCAAATTTAAAAAATGGATTTTTAATAGAAGAAAAAGATGGTCGTTATAGTATTGGAATTGCTAGTCCAGAAGAAATGAAACAAATTTTACCATTTATTTCAAAAATACAAGTGTGTGAGATTCTAGGGGAACAGATAGTTTTTGTTGATAAGTATCCAATTGAAAGAGTACGAGAGATAAGAGATGAATTAATTAGTTTAACTGGAAAAAGAGAAGAAACAAATGCGACAGAACTATTAGGATATTGGGTTAGTGATATGCCTTATGCGGAATGCAAAAATGGAATAATAAAACCAACACATCATATTATGAGTAAACCTAAAAGTAGTTTAGAAGAAAATTTTAGTTTTTTGAATTTGACTGATGAAGAATTGTGTAGACTAAAATGTAACAGTTTTGATTTGTTAGTATGCACACCTGATAGAGTTGTTGAAGTTTTAGGTGGAGATGAAAGAATTAGTGATTTCAAAACACAATATGAAGCAATAAGAAGAATGGGATATGATCCAGAACAGTATGCATTTTTATTAGAAACTCTAAAATTTAATGATGAACATTCTAAAACTAAATTAGGAGGATTTGCAATCGGAGTGGATAGATTTGCACAGTTTTTATCTGGTACTAATAATATGAAATTTGTTCAATTATTTCCTACTAATCTACCTAATGGAGAGCTAGTACATGCCATTAGCTTAGAAGATATGAGTGAAGAACGATAATGTGAAGATAGAGGATTTCGTATATGAAGAAAACATATATTTTTTGTGGTTTTACTAAAGAAAAAAAGTTTGGAAACAAAATTAGTGCATATTTTAAACATGACATGAAAGAAACTAATAGTATAGTTTTTGTCCCTGGAGAATATAGGATTTCTTCCAAAACAGAACGTTTTATAGCAAGAGATCTTGAATGGTTCAAAGAAATAGGAATAGAATTTCAGAAAGTTTATGTTTTAGGTAAAGATATTTATTCTCAAGAAGAAATGAAAAATATTCTAATAAATGCAAATGTTATATTTTTGATGAGTGGATTTGCAGTTCAACAAAATCAATTTTTAGAAGAAAATGGATTGAAAGAAATTATTAGAGATGCAAATGGTATTGTTATAGGGATTAGTGCAGGTGCAATTAACTTAGGGAAAATATCCGTTTGTTCAAAGGATACCTTAAAGGGAATTGAAAAAACTAGTATTTATAAAGGAATAGGAAGAATTGATTATACTTTTGAACCTCATTTTAATATGGAAAGAGATTTTGAATTAAATCCTGAATTAAAATATATTTCTAGTAGAATAAAATTGTATGGAATTTCAAATGATATTGGAATAAAAATTTCAGATAATAAATATGAAGTAATTGAAGGACATATGTATATTATTGAACATAAAAATGTAAAAGAAGTAGGAGAATTTGATAGATGTTGTTAAATTATAAAATAAATAATTATAAATATATAAATAAAGAAATAGAGTTAAATTTGAAAACTAATATATTTTTTATATGTGGAAAAGAAAATTGTGGAAAAACAAGTATTTTAGATTCGATAATTTTTGCTATTTCTCATATAATTTCGCCAGCACAATATATATTAAAAGAGCAAATATCATTTTACAAAAACTTTATTTCAAATTTTGAAAAAGATGATAAGAGGTGTTTATTTGAAATAACTGTAGAAATGAACAATATAGTATATAAATATAGTTTAGAATTAAACAAAGACGAATTAAATAACATTAATGTTGACAAGGAGTGGCTAGAAGTAGATGGGAAAATTGTATTTAAAAGAAATGGTAAAGAAATTCAGGAAAGTAATATGCTTAAAGAATGTGAAATTGAAAAGTATATAGATGATAGTGTTCCGTTAATATCTACTTTAATAATTTCAAAGAAAAATGAAAAAGTAAATAAGTTATATGAATATTTAAGTAATATAGTAGTAATTGATAGTTCATTAAATAGTTTAATAATTAATGATAATGTTATTGAGAAATTAAATAAAGAAAAGAAATTAGTTTTAAAGGTTTTAAATAAAATTAATAAAAATTATCAAGATTTTATTGCAAAAGAAAAAAATATCATAAGCATATATAAAGATGGAAATGAAGTGAATTTTATGAATGAATCTTCATCTATTCAAAATATATTGCTTTATGTTCCTAGAATAATTGATGCTATAAAAAATGGAAGTATAATAATTATTGATGATATTGATAAAAAGTTTTCTAAAAAATTAGTTAATATCATAGAAGAGTTATTATTAGATAAAACAATTAATAAAAATAACACGCAACTAATTGCAACTGTAAGTGATAAAGAGTATATAGGAGAAAGTGAAAAGGTATTATGGATATAAATGAGGTATTATGTAATAATAAGCAAAATTATTTTAGTGAAGTAATTGAAAATTTTAATGAATCAGATAAAGAACAGATAGCTTTGGAATTAGAAAATATTAATTTTGATGAGTGCATGAATTATTTAAAAGAAAAAGATATAGAGAAGAAAAAATTGATAATATAAAACCAATAACATATATAGATCAGAACAACATTGCAAACAAGGAAAGATACTTTAATATTGGAACTGAAGCTTTGAAAAGAAATGAATATGCGATAGTTATTTTAGCGGGAGGACAAGGGACAAGGTTGGGCTTTAATGGACCTAAAGGAATATATAAAATATTTCCTGATGAAAATATTACATTTTTTTCTTTATATATAGAAAAAATAAAAAAAATTGAAGAAAAGTATTCTTGTAAAGTCCCCTTGTACATTATGACCTCAAAAAAGAATAATAATGAGACAGTAAAATATTTTGAAGAAAACAAATATTTTAACAGAAAAGAATATATTAGATTTTTTGTTCAAGACGAGTTGCCAATGTTTTTGGAAAATAAAAATTTAATTGTTGATGAAAATAGGCAGATTAAATTTGCTTCAAATGGACATGGAAATGTTTTTATTGCATGAAGAAAAATGGTGTAATTTCAAAGTTGAAAAAAAGAAAAATAAAATATCTTTTGATTACAGGATTGGATAATATTTTAATGAAACCAATTGACGAAGTGCCACTTGGTATTATGATAGATAAAGGTGTAAAAAGTATAGGAAAATCAATAAAAAAAGAAGATCCAGAAGAGAAAATGGGCGTCTTTTGTAAGAAAAATGGAAAAGTTGGAGTTATAGAATATTCAGAAATAAGCAAAGAATTAGCAAAAAAGAAAAAAGGAAACGAATTGCTTTATGCAGATGCACATTTGTTATGGAATATATATAGAGTTGATGATTTAGAAAAAATATCAATGAAAAAGGTTAAATATCATTTAGCATATAAAAAATGTAATTATATGAACAAAAATGGAGAATTAGTAGTACCAAATAAACTAAATGCATACAAATTTGAAAGTTTTATATTCGACTTTTTCGATATACTTAATGATATGATAATATATAGAGTTGATAGATACAAAGAATATGCACCGATAAAAAATAATGTAGGAATAGATTCTTTAGAAAGTGCACGCGAGAAATATAAAAAATGTTAAGAATTAGTTTAAGAGGGGGTAGATTATTGAATACTACAAATAATATAGTTATTACACGAACACCATTTAGAATTAGTTTTTGCGGAGGAGGTAGCGATTTAGAATCATATTATGAAAATAATGGTGGATGTGTTATAAGTACAACTATAAATAAATATATTTATGTTATATGCAAAAAAAATTTTGACGAAGATGAAATAAAGCTAAAATATTTAGATAATATAGAAAACATTGCTAGGTATAAAGAAATTAACAATGATATATTAAAGAAAATTATAGAAAAATATAATATTCATGGAGTAGAAATAATATCTACTTCTGATGTTCCAAAAGGAACTGGATTAGGCTCTTCAAGTACATTTACAATAGGTACACTTAATGCAATAAACGAATATAAAAATGAAAAAAAATTAACTTGTACCCAATTAGCAAACTATGCTTGGCAAATTGAAAAAAATACAGGGAATAAATCAGTCGGAAAACAAGATCAATGGGCTGCTGCCTTTGGAGGATTGAAATATTATCAATTTAATAAAGATGGTTCAGTTTATGTTGAAAAGATTGAATTAAAACCAGAGACATTAGAAGCATTGCAAAATAATTTATATATGATTTACGTTGGAGGAGAGCATAAATCATATGAAATTTTAGATGAACAAGCAAAAAGAATAAAGAAAGGTACAAATGTTGAGAATCAACAAAAAATATGCGACTTGGTTCCAGTCTTAAAAAAGGCACTATATGATGGAAATATAGATGTATTAGGTGAAGTACTAAATCAGAATTGGAACTTAAAAAAAAGTTTGGCTTCAGGAATATCTAATGATAGATTAGATGATATTTACAAAAAAGCTCTAGAAAAAGGTGCTACTGGTGGGAAATTATTAGGTGCAGGAGGAAGCGGTTTTTTTCTATTTTATGTTCCTAGACAAAATCATAAACAATTTGAAGAATTTAGTCAAAACTATAAGGTTCTAGATTTTAAATTTGAAGATGAAGGTTCAACAATTATCTATAAAGTATGAATAAAAATAGGTGAAGTTAATATGAAAATAGGTGTAGATATAGATGGTACAATTACAAATTTGCATAATGAAATAATTAAATATGGATTACAGTATAATGATTATATTTTAGGAAAAGGAATAAAAAATGAAAATGCATATAGGATTTCTGAGATTTTCGATTGGGAAAAAGATGATTATGTAAAATTCAAAAAATATATACAAATGGAAGTACTAAATATTATTAAACCAAGGGATGATGCTGTAGAATATCTTAATAATATAAAAAAACTTGGTCATGAAATATATATAATTACGGGAAGAAAGTCAACAGAGATGAGGGATACATATAATGAAACTCTGAATTGGCTAAAAATTAATAATATTCCGTTTGATAAATTTATTATTGAAGAAGCAAATAAAGGGAAGGCTTGTCTAGAAAATAATATTGATATTTTTGTTGATGATAGCTTAAAACATTTAAATAGGATATATGATGCTGGAATTAAAAAAATTTATATATTTGATAATGTATATAATAGAGAAAATAATAAATATAATCGTATTTACTCTTTTCGTGATTTGTATTATAATGTTATTGGTTAGTATTGATTATATGAAGAATATGGGGGGATAATATGAAAAAAATAACATATATTTTTAGCGGTTTTTCAGTAGAAGAACATTTTGGCAAAGAAGTAAGTAGAGTATTTCAAAAGGATTTAAAGGATTGTAAAAATATAATTTTTATTCCAGGAGGAATGGGAAAAAATAGTAAAACAGATAAATATGTAAATACGGATGTTGAATGGTTTAGAGAGATAGGAATTGATATAGAAAATGTAGATATTTTTGATGTAAATATGAATGAGGAGACACTTGAAGAAAAAATTAATAATGCAGATATAATCTTTTTAATGGGAGGAGATACAATTAGACAATTTGAATTTATTTCTAAATTGAATATATCTGAAAAAATAAAAGAATTTCAGGGTGCAGTTATAGGGGTAAGTGCAGGTGCTATAAATTTAGGAAAGATATCAATATGTTCAAAGGATATTGATGATGGTGTAGAAAATACAAAGATTTATTATGGAATTGGTAGAATAGATTACACTTTTGAGCCACATTTTGAAATTAATAATGGTGAATTATTAAAAAGTGAACTCTTTCCTGCATCAAATAAATTTAAAATTTATGGAATAACAAATAATACTGCTTTAAAAGTTAGTAATGAAAAAGAAATAGATATTATAAAAGGGGATTTATATATAATAAATAATAGTGAAGTAAACATCATTAAATAGCATGAAAATATTGAATAAGAAAACTGAACAAGAATAAAATGGCAGAAGCAAGCAGTAAATAACTGCTTGCTTCTGTTTTTTTGCTGTCATAAATGACAACGTGATAGGGTTAAGGTGTAAGTCTTTTAGGGTTACGAGACAAGAATGTCGCACTTCTAATGTTGGGAAGCTCAAGGAGTTTCATAATCAGACGGGACAAACCAAAACCATAACCACCATGAGGGACAGTTCCGTATTCGAAGAATTGCAGGTAATATTTGAGAGATTCAAGTAATTTTGCATCGTTCTCAGTTTCCTGCTTTTCGAGAATTTGTGCCTTCAAGACATCATAACGATGCTCTCTTTGAGCACCAGTTGTTACTTCGAGACCGCGATAAAGCAAGTCGAAGCTCTTAGTCAGTGTAGGATTGTTTTCGTGACGCATGTGGTAGAACGGACGAGCAGAAACAGGATAGTCTGTAACAAAGACAAAGTCATGACCAAATTTTTCCTTAACATATTCGGAAAGAATTTTTTCATCCTCAGGATTAAGGTCATCGTCTTTGGGAGACACATATCCACGTTCACGAATAATCTCTTTTGCTTTGGCAAGAGAAATTCGAGGAAACGGAAGCTTGGGTACTTCGATTGTGATGCCATAAAGAGCAGAAACCTTTTCGCCAAGTTTTTCTTGTGCCTTTGCCATAAAATAGGCAATCCATTCTTCTTCCAGTTTCATAACATCTTCATGAGAGTTAATCCAAGAAATCTCTGCATCTACACTAATGAACTCTGTTTCATGACGTGCAGTGAAGCTGGGATTAGCACGAAAGACCGGACCAATCTCAAAGATTTTTTCAAAACCAGCATTCATAGCCATCTGCTTATAGAACTGCGGAGATTGAGACAAGTAAGCCTTCCCTCCAAAATAGTCAAGCTTAAAAAGTTCACTGCCAGATTCACTTGAAGTACTCATCAGTTTTGGAGTATGAATTTCAATGAAACCATTGTTCATCCAATACTCCCTCATTGCATGTTCGATGACTGTCTGCAATTCAAAAATCAGAAGATTTTTAGGATTGCGAAGATCCAGATACCGCCAATCCATACGAAGCTCAGGAGAGCTATTGCTGTCAATCGGAAGACCAGCAGCAGCGACACTGACGACAGAAATGGATTCAGGAATGAATTCAATACCGCCGTTTTTCACGTAGGGGTTCAGATTTGCGATGCCAATGACTTCTACAGTAGACTCTACATTAATAGAATCAATTGTAGCTACCATTTCAGGATTTTCCTTTTAGAATTAAACTAAAAAAATACTATTCTCTAAAACCTTAGAAAATAGTACTTTTATATAATAAAAACTGCTTTCAAGTTCTTTCGAATTTTCTTGAAAACAGCTCTAAATATGGTCGAGGTGACAGGGATCGAACCTGCGACCTCATGGTCCCAAACCACGCGCGCTACCAACTGCGCTACACCTCGAAATTCAAACTACTAATATAATATAGCACAGAAAAACACTTTTGGCAATACTTTAGCAAAAAAAAAGATAAATTTTAATAGAAATATATTATTATTAAGAAAATATTTTGAATTATATAGAGTTTATGTAGAGATATTTTAGGTATATTACTTAAATAAATACGATAAAAAAGCATTTAAGTTGTCAGCTTAAATGCTTTTAAAAAAATATAAGGTTTAACGGAATCCACCGCCGCCTCCTCCGCCACCGAAGGAACCGCCGCCTCCACCGCCAGAAGAAAATCCTCCTCCGCCACCAGAATAGCTTTCTGCTCTGATTCTTGCGGTATTTGCAGCAGTTATTCCAGAGTTTACATATGAATATATAAACAAAAAGTCATTGTAAGAGTTGAAACTAGAATGTTCTATAATTTCAGGATATAAATCCTTAAATTGTTTAGCTACTTTTTGTGCAATACCAAGCATCTGTGCATATATTAGATATTCTTCAAATAAATGAACTTCTATGGCTTCCCTGTCAGATATAAGAGTATAGTCATTCAAATATCTTTTAAAGCCGGCAAGTTGAATAGCTTGTTCTTTTAACTTATCACTTGCATTATATTCTTTACGTGAAAGAAGATTAAATGATTTAACAGTATCTATAGATATAAGCCTTTCATTAATACATCTTTTCTCTTCATCTGATGTAATATCGTCAAAAACATTAAAAATTGTTGAATAGTTGTTGCTACACCAATTTTTAAATTCCTTCCTTTCTAAAATACCATCTTTGCTGGCTTTATACATTATATTAAATATTTTTTTTTCGTGTTTATTAGAAAAAGTGTGTCCTAAAGTATTAAAAATTATAACAGAATCCTCTTTTTTTATAATTGTGCCAACAATTCGCTTTTCCACCTTAACTAAACCACTTTTTATCCATCTTAAGATAAACGCACCTAATATATCGGTTCGATTTCTAAAAAGTTTAAATTTATTAGCGACATAATAGGCTCTGAATATATCTTCGTCACATGGGATATCTCTATAATATGGTGCCTCTTTTTTTTCTTCTTTAGATAGTTTAAAATTATATCTAGTAGTTTCACCATAAATAAGAAGTCCAATTATAATAAAAATAATAACAAAAAAGCATATCAAGAATATTGGTAAAAATACATCTTTAAAAAAGTTAGTTGAGTAATTGTTAGAAGAGCTATCGTAAGCAGTACTACCTTCTTTTGACATATCGTAATAATATTCAAAATCATTATCTATAATATTGGTAGAATCGAAAGATCCTAATGGAAATTTAACTAATATTGTCATATACTCATATTTTTCTAATGGACCATCTGACTGCATTTCTATATAGCCATCATATACATAAGCAGTGCCACCATAATTACCATATCCCCAAACATCAACAGTATCAGGAATATCAAAATCAGCATAAATTTTAATATAAGTTTTATCAATCCTGTTAGAAAAGTCGTGAGGAATTAAAGTCCAATAAACCATTTGAGCATCAGACAAAGTAGAGACAAAATTTGTAATAGTATAATTGACTGTATAAGTATGAGAACCATAATCACTAATTCCCCAACATAATTCAACTCCATTATCAATATAATTAATACCACATTTATAAGCTTTATCTGAAAAATCTGCACTAGTATCCCAATTAGAAATGGTAGAGTAATAGTCTGAGCCTTCTTTTACAGATAGGTTTATAATTTGTGAATTACCTAAGTTATAATAAGGATGATATACCTCTGTGCCACTATCAGAATAACAATTCCAAGTCTCAGTTATATTAGCGTCACCATTTTTATCTATGTAAATGTCCATAGAAATAGAATTGATAGAATTTGCTTTTACACATTTATTTAAACTAATAGCAAAAAGAAAAATGAGCCCAAGCAAAAAACATTTAAAAAACTTTCGCATAAAGTTTCCTCCTTAATAAAATATATTATTTCACAAATTAAAATAATAATCAATACCAGTATTGTTTTTTTAAGATATATATGCTATACTAATTAAGGTTAAAATTTATGCACCAGTAGCTTAGCTGGATAGAGCACTCGGCTACGAACCGAGAGGTCGGGGATTCGAATTCCTCCTGGTGCACCACAATACACTTGATAGCAAGTGTATTTTTTTTGAAATTTACAAGGGAGACAAAAAAAGCATAGAATAGACAAATGTTAACTAAAAGTGACAAAATTCCAACATTAGTTGCTTGAAATAAGAATTGACAAATAGTATAATTGAATTAGTCACAAGAGAATAAACACAATATAAATAAAAAATAGGGGGATTTATAGAAATGAAACTTGAAGAAAAAATAATTAAATTAAGAAAGAGAAATGCATGGTCACAAGAGGAATTAGCAGAGAAACTTGATGTGACAAGACAAACAGTTTCAAAATGGGAATTAGGACAAACAACTCCGGATGCAGACAAATTAACTAAAATGGCAACAATATTTAATGTAACAGCTAACGACTTGCTAGACGAAAATACAGAGCCAGCTGAGAAAGAATCTAAAGTTAATAATAATGGAAGACCAACGAAAATAATTATAATAGTAATTATATTAATATTTGTTATCCTTGGAATAGGTGCAATAACCATTAACAAAGTATTAAATAAATTTGAGAAAGTATCCAATCAGATAGTACCAAACTCTATAGTAGAATTATTTGAACAATATTCTTTTTCAGATATATTTGGTATGATATTTGGAAAATTTCAAGAAACAGAAAAAGAATATAACGTAGATTCTTTTAATAGTAAATTTAAAACATTATATTATGGTAGTACTGATGGATTTTTCATGAATAATTTTTTGGATACAGTTATTAAATCAAATGAAGAAAATCCTGAGCATATTATAACGGTAAACTTTGCAGATACAGAAACAAATGATGCCAGTGAACTTAGAAAGATGAAAAAGAAGTTTTCTAAAGGAACAACTTATGAAATTATTTATGAATATGATGAAAATGGACTAATTAATAAGGCCATAATTGAAAAATAAGGGGGAATAAATATGGATACAATAATATTGATGACACTTGTTGTAATTGCAATTTTAATTATTTTAATTATAAAAGAATATAATAAAATTATTAAATTACAAAACAAAGTAAAAAGTTCTGAATCTGGAATAGATATTTATTTAAACCAAAGATTCGATTTAATACCAAATTTAGTAGAATGTGTAAAAGGATATGCAAAACACGAAAAACAGCTTCTAGAAAATATTACAAAACAAAGAACAGAATATGCAAAAAATCAAAATTTGAAAAAAGCAGGAGAATTAAACAAGAGCTTAAATAAAGTAATTGCAATAGCAGAAAATTATCCAGAATTAAAAGCAAGCGAACAATTTATAAGTTTACAAAATAATCTGGTAAAAATGGAAAGTCAATTACAAGCAGCTAGAAGAATATATAATACAGATGTACAAAGATATAACTCAGCAATTCAAACTGTTCCTAGCAATATAGTTGCAGGTATATTTGGATTTAAAGAAAAAGAATTTTTCCAGATAGAAGAATATAAAAAAGAAAATATTAAAATAGATGGAGAAAATATGTAATGAAATATAAAAATTTTGATGATTTCTTTTCAAGCATAGATATAAACAAAAATGAAATGATAGATAATTGGGAAAATTTGAAAAAGAGAAAGAAAAAAATAACAATAATCACAACAATTGTAATGATAACAATTATTTTGAGTTTATTTTATTTAATATGTTATAATACAAAACTAATACGTTTAATAATACCAATGTTTATTTTATTTGTAATAATAATAACCAAATTAATAAATACAGAGTTAAAAATTTCAAAAGAGATTATAAAATCTAATCAAGAATATAAAGAAAAAATAATAGAAAAAATGTTGCAAAATTTCATTGATGAATTAGATTATATTCCATTGAAAGAAATGCCAAGTGATATTTTTGATGAGGCGAATTATGGAGGCTACTATAATAGTTATGTATCAGATGATTATTTTGAGGGAAAAATAAATAATCAAAATATAAAAATGGCAGACTTGTTGGTACAAAGAATTACAGTGGAGAAGGACAAAGACGGAAATGAAGAGAAAAAAGTTATGACTATATTTGGAGGACTTTTTGGAAAAATAGAACTTGAAAAATCAATTAATTCTAATTTGAATATTACTAGAGATTATTCATCATCAATTAAAAAAACACAAAAGTTAGAAATGGATTCATATGGATTTGAAAAAATATTCAATGTATATACAGATAATAACATAATTGCTATGCAACTGTTAACATCTGATATACAGGAAGGTTTATTAGATATTTATAATAAATATAAAATTGATTTTCATATAATTATTAAACAAAACAAAATGTATGTGCTATTTGATACGGAAAGCATGTTTGAAGTTTTTTCAACAAAAGATAATCCAAGTGAAGTCTTAAAGAAATATTTTGAAATAATGACGTTTATATATATTCTAATAGAAAAAATACTTAAAACAATAGAAAGCACGCAAATATAAGAAAGCTTTACTTAGCCTTACGGAAGAAGAGATTAAACTAGTAACAATTGGTAAAATTTTTTGCTCGATTATTATTGACTTTATTCGACCCTTGATATATAGTAATAATTGAAGAAAAAACAATCGAAAGAAGAGAAAATATGAAAAAATTATTAAAAGTATTACTTATTATAATATTAATATTAGCCCTAGTAGCCGTAGGAGCGGGAGTATATATAGTAAACAAAATAAAAAAATTAAATTATGTGCCAATACAACCACACGAAATAGAAGTAACAGAAGGAATAGAAGAAAACTTAGTAGAATATAGGAATATAGCGCTATTTGGAATAGATACAGCAGGAACATATGAAGGAAGTAGATCAGACTGTATAATAATAGCAAGTATAAATCAAAAAAATAAGGAAATAAAACTAGTATCTGTATATAGAGATACATATTTAGACATACCAAACCATGGATTAGACAAAGTAAACCATGCATATGCCTACGGAGGTCCAGCTTTGTCAATGAGTACATTAAATACAAATTTAGATTTGAATATAACAGAGTTTGCTACCGTAAACTTTACATCAACGCAAGAAATAATAGACGAAATTGGTGGTATAAAATTAACAGTAACAGATGCAGAGGCAACACAAATTCCTGGAATAGTAGAAGGTGGAACATATGAACTAACAGGAGCACAAGCATTAGCATTTGCAAGAATAAGAAAAATAGACAATGATTATGCAAGAACAGAAAGAATGAGAAAAGTCCTTACAGCAGCATTTGAAAAAGCAAAAACAATGAGTATATTAGAACTAAATACATTAGCAGATAAATTATTACCACTTATATATACAAATATAGAGACAAAAGAAATACTTTCTTTAATACCAACTGTAGCTTCATATAAAATAGTAGAAAGTAAAGGCTGGCCATATAAAACACAGGGAATAACATTAAATGGAGTATGGTATGGACCACCAATAACATTAGAAGAAAATGTTGTAAAATTACATGAAGAACTATTTTCAGAAAAAGAATATAAAGTAACAAATAAATTAAAAGAAATAAGCGAGAAGATAATACAAAAAACGGGGTATAGGTAAAAAGAGCAAGACAAATAGGGGGGAAACAATGAAATTATTAAAAAAGTATAGAGCAATGGTTTTATACATAATAGATATAATGATAATTAATTCTTCATACATTATTAGTAGTTGCTTAATAAAAGGAAACCAAACGACAAATTTGCAATACTTAAATATGTTTTACAATACAGTAGTAATTTCTTTATTTGTGTATCTAATTACTTTTAATCTACTAGATGTATACAGAAATATAACTAGATTCGAAAACGGATTTGATTATATAAAATATATTAGTATGTCTATACTTTCTGGAGCAATATTAGTGTTAGTAAAATTTTTGTTTAAAGCCCCATTAATAGGCTACAGAGAAATAGTGCTTGCAACAATATTAACAGCTGTAATGGTAGTTTCATATAGAGTTATTATAAGATTTACATTAAATGAATTACATCCAGTAAAAAATGAACAAGTAGAAAGAAAAAATATACTTATTATAGGAGCAGGAGAAGCATCAAGTGAAATGATAAAAACTATAAAGAACACTATGAGATGTCACTATAATATAGTAGGATTAATAGATGATAATCCAAACAAAATGAATTATGCAATTTCAGGAATAAAAATATTAGGAAATAGATATGACATAGCAAATATATGCAGACAAAATAATATAGATATAATCTTTTTTTCAATAAGCAATATTGATAGCAAAAACAAAAAAGAAATATTAAATATATGTCAAGAAACAGGAGTAAAAATTAGAGTATTACCAAGTGTGTCTGATATAATAAAAAATAAAAACTTACTACAGAATTTAAGAGATATAGAAATAGAAGACCTATTAGGCAGAGAACCCATAACATTATCAAATGACAATATAGAAGAATTGATAAAAGGACAAACTATACTAGTAACAGGTGGTGGAGGCTCAATAGGTTCAGAATTATGCAGGCAAATAGCCAAATTTAATCCAAGCAAATTAATAATTTTTGATATATACGAAAATAATTTATACAATATAGAAATGGAATTAAAGCAAAATCATTATGATGAGAAATTTGAAATTGATGCAATAGTAGGAAGCGTAAGAGATAAGCAAAAACTTGAGCAAGTTTTTAAACAATATAACCCATATTTAGTATTTCATGCGGCTGCACACAAGCACGTTCCATTGATGGAAGTAAGTCCATTAGAGGCAATAAAAAACAATGTTTTTGGTACATATAATATGGCAAATTGTGCAGACAAATACAATGTAAAAAGATTTGTATTAATTTCAACAGACAAAGCTGTAAATCCAACAAATATAATGGGTGCTACAAAAAGAATGTGCGAAATGATTATACAAGCATTTAATAAAAAAAGCAAAACAGAATTTGCAGCAGTTAGATTTGGAAACGTGTTGGGAAGTAATGGATCAGTATTACCGTTATTTAAGAAACAAATAGCGAACGGTGGCCCTGTAACAGTAACGCACAGGGATATAACAAGATTTTTTATGACAATACCAGAGGCTGTAAGCCTAGTGCTACAGGCAATGAGCTATGCAAAAGGCGGAGAAGTTTTCGTATTGGATATGGGAGAACCAGTAAAAATTTATGATTTGGCAGTTAGTTTAATAAAATTATCTGGACTAGAGCCAAATGTGGATATAGAAATAAAAATTACAGGGTTGAGGCCAGGAGAGAAATTATATGAAGAATTATTAATGTCAGAGGAAGGACTTACAAAAACATCACACGATAAAATATTTATTGGACAACCATCAAGCATAACTTATGAACAATTGTTAATAAAATTAGAAAAATTGAAAGAAATAATACAAGATGAAAGTATAAGTATAGGCAAAATAAAAAGCACAATGAAACAAGTAGTGCCAACATACAAAGAACCAGAAGAAGTTAACAAAAAAATGAAAGAAAATATAAATGTAGCTGTATAACGTATATAGTTATTATAAATTACAAAAGAGGGGACGATGACCAATATGAGTAAAAAAATATTATTAGCTTCACCACATATGTCAGATGAAGGTTATGAACAGCAATTTATAAAAGAAGCATTTGACACAAATTGGATAGCACCATTAGGGGAAAATGTAAACAAATTTGAAGAAGAAATTGCAAATTATGTTGGGGTAAAAACTGGAGCAGCACTATCAGCAGGATCTGCGGCAATACACTTAGGATTAAAAGCATTAAATGTAAAGCAAGGAGACATTGTATTTTGCTCATCATTAACATTTTCGGCAACATGTAACCCAATAATTTATCAAAATGCTACACCAGTATTTATAGATAGCGAATATGAAACATGGAATATGGACCCATTGGCTTTGGAAAAAGCATTTGAAAAATATCCAAATCCAAAAGCTGTAATTGTAGTACATTTATATGGCACACCAGCTAAAATGGATGAAATAATAAAAATTTGTAAAAAGCATAATGTGCCATTAATTGAAGATGCAGCAGAAAGTTTAGGCTCAATATATAATGGTCAACAAACTGGAACTTTTGGAGAATATGGGGTATTTTCATTTAATGGAAATAAAATAATAACAACCAGTGGTGGAGGAATGCTAGTTTCTAATAATGAAGATGGAATAAAAAAGGTTAGATTTTGGGCAACACAAAGCAAAGAGCCAGTGAGACACTATGAACATAAAGAAATTGGTTATAACTACAGAATGAGCAATATTTGTGCAGGAATTGGTAGAGGTCAACTAAAGGTTTTGGACAAAAGAATAGAGAAGAAAACTGAAATATACAATAAATATAAAAATGAATTAGAAAAAGTAAAAGAAATAAAAATGCAACCAATACCAAAAAATACAAAGCCAAATCATTGGTTATCTGTAATGACAATTGACAAAGACTCAAAAGTTAAGCCACTAAATATAATGGAAACACTAGAAAAGGAAAATATTGACTCAAGACCAGTATGGAAGCCAATGCATTTACAACCAGTATTTAAAGAATATGACTTTATAACAGCAAAAAATGATGGAACATCAGTATCGGAGGACTTATTTAACAGAGGAGTATGTTTACCATCAGATACCAAGATGACAGAAGAAGAGCAAGAAAGAGTAATAGATATAATAAAAAAATGCTTTGAATAGTGTTAGTAGATAGGGCCATTAAAACCAAAAGGGGAGAACATAATGTACGCAAAATACATAAAACGAACATTAGACTTAATATTAAGTCTAATGGCATTAATACTATTAATGCCATTAATGATAATTATTGGAATATTAGTAAGAATAAACCTAGGAAGTCCTATAATATTCAAACAAAAAAGACCAGGAAAAAACGAAAAAATATTTACACTGTACAAATTTAGAACAATGACAGATAAAAGAGATATAGATGGAAACCTATTACCGGACGAGTATAGACTAACAAAATTTGGAAAATTCTTAAGAAGCACAAGCTTAGACGAGCTACCAGAACTAATAAATATAATAAAAGGAGATATGGCAATAGTAGGACCAAGACCATTGTTAGTAGAATATTTGCCATACTATACAGAAGAAGAAAAACATAGGCATGATGTAAGACCAGGACTAACAGGGCTAGCACAAGTAAATGGGAGAAATTTGTTAGAATGGGATGAAAGATTAAAAAAGGATTTAGAGTATATAAACAGTATTTCTGTAAAGAATGATTTATTCATTATTTTTCGTACCATAATAAATGTTATTAAAAGGAAAGACATCGCTGTAGGACGAGAACATAATATGTTGAGTTTAAATAAGGAAAGAGAATATAAATATGGAAATAAGAAGAGTATATATAGATGATATAATAGATAATGAGAAAAATATAAAAAACTACCTAGAGGATTTGATTTCGGAAACTACAAAAGTTGATGTGAAAGAAAGAATAAAGGAAATATATGATCGCATGAAAGTATTTTTAAGTGATAATTCTGCAATTATATATGGGGGATTTGATAATGATGCTATGATAGGATTTATATGGGCTTATGAGATTAATTCAATGGTGTATCATATAAATTATTTTTACATTAGTAAAGCATACAGAAAAAGAGGAATAGGAACTGAACTATTAAAACAAATTGAGAAAGAATGCAAAGCAAAGCATGGAAAAGAAATAGAACTTTGGGTTAAGAACGATAATTATTCAGCAATTGAGTTTTATCAAAAAAATAATTTTGCTGAAAGTAGTATTAAGATGAAAAAAATCTTAAAGATAAACTAATGTGACTTGTTACAATAATGTAATAAAAAAGTAAGGAGAACAAATATTGAAAGACATATATTTTGATAAAAATTATGGAAAACTTTATGAGGAAATTGAAAAAGGAAAAGCAATTGTATTTGAATGCAAAACTAAAAATGGCTCAATAATAAATCAGTTTATAAAAAGAAAAATTCCAATAGAAATTGACAATAGTATATATTATGACATTATAACTCCTTATGGATATGGAGGTCCAATAATAACAGAATGTACAGGGAGTAAGGAAGAACTATTACAAGAATATGAAGAGAAATTTAGCCAGTATTGCAAAGAAAACAATGTTGTAAGTGAATTTGTAAGATTTCATCCAATATATAAAAATTACATGGATTTTAAAGAAATGTACAATGCCAAATTTAATAGGTACACATTAGCAACAAATCTAAAAGATTATGATGACCCAGTAAATAAAGAATTTTCAAAGCACTGCAGGAAGACAATACGAGAAGTACAAAAAAGAGAAATTTTTTTTAATATGGTCGAACATCCTGAATGGAATGATGTAAAAGAGTTTATGAGAATATACTATTTAAACATGACTAGAAAAAAAGCGGAAGAGTATTATTTTTTCAATGAACAATATTTTAAGAAAATTTATGATAAATTCAAAGGAAAATTTGTAATTGCACAGGCGATTTATGAAAACAAAATAGTTGCAGCAGGTTTATATTTTGTTAGTGATGGAAATGTGCATGCTCATCTTTCAGGAACAGATACAAACTATCTGCATTTATCCCCTGCGTATATTCTTAAATATGGAACCGTATTATGGGCTAAAGAACACAGTATGAGTTTTGTTCATTATGGTGGTGGGACAAGTAGCGACTTAGATGACCCGTTATATAACTTTAAAGCCAAATTTGCTCAAAATACAAAATTGGAATTCTGGATAGGCAAAAAAGTGTGGAATAAAAATATTTATAATAAATTATGTGAGAAAAAAGAAGTAGATAAAAATATAGACTTTTTTCCAGCATATAGAAAGTAGAGAAAAATGAAAAAAGTATTGTTTGTAGCTACAATAACTAGACATGTAGTTTCGTTTCATGTACCATATTTGCAAATGTTTAAAGAAAAAGGGTACGAAGTTCATGTTGCAAGTAAAGGAGAAGAAGAAATAAAATATTGTGATAAGCATTTTAATATTCCATTTGAAAGATTTCCTTTGAATCCTAAAAATTTAAAGTCATACAAAGAATTGAAAAAAATAATAAATGATAATCAGTATAGTATAATACATTGCCATACGCCAGTTGGAGGAGTAATAACCAGATTAGCTGCAAGAAAAGCAAGAAAGCAATACAATACAAAAGTTATTTACACAGCACATGGGTTTCACTTTTATAAAGGTGCACCACTACTTAACTGGATTATATACTATCCAATTGAAAAGATATGTTCAAAATGGACAGATTGTTTAATAACAATTACAAATGAAGACTTTGAATTGGCTAAGAGAAAATTTAAAAAGTGTAAACAGATAGAACATGTATGTGGAGTAGGACTTAATACGGATAGATTTGATATAGAAATCACAGAAGAAGATTTAGAAGAACTAAGAAAAGAAATAGGGATAGAAAAAGATAATATAGTTTTAACATATGTGGCTGAGTTAAACAAAAATAAGAACCAAATGCTTTTAATAAAAACAATGGAACAGTTAATAAAAAAAAGTGATAAATATAGACTTATATTAGTTGGAGATGGCAATAAAAAGCAAGAATATGAGCAATACATAATTGAACATAACTTACAAGAATATATAAAAATATTAGGAAGAAGAGAAGATGTGCCACAAATATTAAAACTTACTAATATATATGTTGCATCAAGTCTAAGAGAGGGCTTGCCAGTGAACATAATGGAAGCAATGTATATGGGATTACCAGTTATCGCAACAGACAATAGAGGACATCGAGAATTGGTGGAAAATGAGATAAATGGATTTATTGTGAAAAATCAAAAAGAGCTAAAAGAAAGTATAGAAGAGATATTGAGAGCAAAACAAAAATACAAAGTATTGTCACAAGAAAATAGGAAAAGGTCAAAAGAATATGTACTTGATAAAATACAACAACAGATGAAGCAAATATACCGGAGAATGGAGAAATTAAAAATGACAATAAGTAAAGAAAAAATAATTTCTTTTATTATAAAGATGTTTTACATTGTAATCATACTTGGCTTTATATCGGATAGAGTAAATAATTTAATTGGTAAATATCTGATGTTTATGCTTTTTTTTGTAAATATTATTTTATTTATATTTTGCAAAATAGAAGTGAAAAAATCATTGTATCTATATTTAATACCATTGATGATAATTATAATTCTTTTTTCAATATTATCATTAAGTGGTATTGGTTCATATTTGAATTTATTAAATTTGATTCTTTTAATTATTGTTGCACAAAAAGTTAAACTAAAAAAAAGAGAATATAAATTAATAGTAGCTTTGAGTTGTATACTGTTGCTTATATTATTCTTTAAGTCAATATTTGTATGGAAAAATTTTGAATTAAATAAAGAAGATATAAATCCTAATGTACTTGCTCAAAGCATAATATTGAGTTTTGGAATTGTGTACACTGGAATAAAGCAAATAAGAGGAGAGATAAAATCAAAAAGAATACTACTAGTTTTAAATTTTATGGCAATTTTGGCAATATATTTTTGCAATTGTAGAACAGCGTTAGTTTCTATTATGATATTCATAATTACACAATTATTTGAAAATACTACAAGATATGTAAACAATAACATAAAAAAGATCTTATCTATGTTGATTGTTATAGGAATCTCTATTCCTATAATATATGTTTATATGTATGAGAATAACGTGGACATTAAAATTCCATTAATAAGTAAAAGTCTTTATACAGGAAGAGAAATACTATGGAAGAGTATGATTGATTCTCTTAACGAAAACAAAATGGGATATTTGATAGGACTAGGAAGTCACAATATGACCTCAATAGGTGTAATTAAAAACCTACATAATTGGTATTTAGGAATGATATATTTATTTGGCATACCATTAACAATAAGCTACTATGTTTTTTTGATGTTAAATTTTGAAAAAATAAAAAATGTTTATATAAAGATTAGTATAGTATCTGTCTTTCTAATTCGGAGCATTTGAAACATCTGCATTATGGTCAAATACGCAATTTTTAATCTTTATATTACTTTTATTAGATAATTACTATAATGAGGAGGAGAGCAATACTTGTGAGAAATCAACCGCTAATTTCTGTAATAATGTCAGAGTATAATACTGATGTTATATTATTAAAGCAAAGTATAAAAAGTATTTTGGAACAGACATATAAAAATTTTGAATTCATTATAATAGATGACTGCGGAAAGAACAACATAGATGAAATTATTAAAGAATTTAATGATGACAGAATTAAGATATATAAAAATGATAAAAATAGAGGTTTAGTTTATTCACTAAATAGAGCATTAAATATTGCAAAGGGAAAATATATTGCAAGAATGGATACAGATGATTATTCATATAAACATAGGTTGGAAGATGAATCTGATTTTTTAGAAAACAATCCTGAATATGACGTTATAGGCGGAAATGTTGATTACTATGATGGAAGTGTTATATGGGGAAAAACCAATAATTGTCAAGGGATTATAAAAAAAGAAGATATACTTAATTCGGTACCGCTTTGTCATCCAACAGTTATGGCAAAAAGAGAAGTATATCTTGCTGTTGGTGGATATCCAAATTTTAAACGATGTGAAGATTACGCATTATGGATAGAACTATTTTCAAAAGGATACAAGTTGTATAGAATAAAAAATACTGTTTTAAGATATCATTTATCTTTGGAAGATTATAAAAAACGCACATTAAAAACACGTAAAGATTTCTTTAGATTATTAAATACACAATACACAAAGCTAAATCCAACCAAAAGTCAAATAATAAAAATTAAAATTAAAAATATAATAGCAGGTATAATGCCTTACAAAATAATGTATTGGTATCATAGAAATAAAGCCAGAAGGAGAAATGTATGATTGAAAAAAAAATTCATTATTGTTGGTTTGGAGGAAATGAACTACCTACAAAGGCAAAAAGATGTATAAAATCATGGAAAAAATATTTTCCAGACTATGAAATCATAGAATGGAATGAAAAAAATTTTGATATAAATTTTAACAATTATGCCAAAGAAGCATATTTAAATAAAAAATATGCTTTTTTTACAGATGTTGCTAGGTTATATATAATTTATCATAATGGAGGAATATACTTTGACGTGGATGTGGAAGTTATAAAGAAATTCGACAATGATATATTAAGTAATGAAGCTTTTTTTGGACTGGAGACGGAAAATACTGTTAATACGGGACTAGGATTTGGAGCTACAAAAAAAAATTGGATTATCAAGGAGATGCTAGATGATTATAATGACAAAAAATTCTTAAGTAAAGATGGAAAGATGGATATGACTCCGTGCCCTATAATAAATAGCAGAGTATTTAGAAAAAATGGATTTGAATTAAATGGAAATTATGAAAAGATTAATGATGTAGCAATTTATCCTATAGATTTTTTTAATCCATTAGAGGCTGCTACGGGTAGATTGAATAAAACAAAAAACACACAAAGTATACATTGGTTTTTAAAATCCTGGGTACCAAAAAAACAACTAATTATTAGTAATATTACTAAACCATTTCATCGAATTTTTGGTATAAATTGTTTTAAGTGGATAAAGAAACTCGGAGGACATAAGAAGTGAAATATAAGTATTTTCTGAAAAACTTAAGCATTTTTACAATTAGTAATTTTATAACAAAATTATTAATGTTTTTGATGCTACCTTTATATACTAGTATTTTAACATCAAAAGAATATGGCACTATAGATATGATAACTACTACAGTGAATTTAGCAATGCCTATATTAACTTTATGCATTACAGAAGCAATAATAAGGTTTACAATAGAGGAAAACACCAATAGAAAACAGATACTATTAAACTCTCTTAATATTGCATTTAAAGGATATATATTATTATTGATAGCATCTATTGTAGCTTGGATAATAGGAATTGAATTAAAAATATTAATTATCTTTAATATTTATTATTTAGTATATACAGTTTCATCGCTACTAACTTATTATTTAAAAGGGTTAGAAAGAATTAAAATAATAGGATGGGCAAGTGTTATTAGAGTTATTACCTTAATACTATTAAATTGTTTATTGTTATTATACTTGAAGCTATCGGTAGTTGGATATTATGTTTCACTAATAGTAAGTGATATTATTGTAATAATTATCTATATTTATAATTTGAAAAAAAATAAAGTTGTGGGGAATGATGAAAAAAATACGACACTAAAGAAAGAAATGATAAAATATAGTAAAAATTTTGTGCTAAACTCTATAAGTTGGTGGATTAATAATGCATCTGATAAATATATACTATTACTATTTTATGATTTAGATATCACAGGTATTTATTCTGTTGCATACAAAATTCCTACAATTATTGAATTTGTGCAAGCAATATATTCACAGGCATGGCAAATTTCTGCAATAAAAGAATATAACAAAAAGAACTCAGTGGAATTTTTTTCAAATATGTACAAAATATATAATATTATAATAATATTTACGGTATGCTTAATATTAATCTTCTTGAAGGTTATATCAAGAATATTGTTTGCTAAAGAATTTTTTATTGCATGGAAATATGTACCATTTCTTTTGCTAGCAATCTTATTTGGAGCTCTAGCAGGTTTTCTGGGTTCTATATATGCTGCAAATAAAGACTCAAAAATGTATGCTAAGTCTACAGCAATTGGGGCAATGACGAATATTATTTTAAATTTTTTGCTAATACCTAGTATGGCAGCTCATGGCGCAGCAGTTGCGACTTGTATATCATATGTAATTGTTTGGATATTAAGACTTATATTTATGAAAAAGTACATGGTATTAAAGATTAATTTGAAAAAAGATGTTACATCATATCTGCTAATTTTAGTAATTTGTATTAGTGTTATTTGCTTAAAAACTTTAATTGCAGAAATAATAGCTACTACTGTTTTGACTATTATAATTCTCATGTACAGAAAAGAGTTAGCTGATTTATCTAAATCAGTAAGAAAGGATTTCACGAAATGAAAGAAGTAGGAATTATGACATGGTTTACATATAATAATTATGGAACGGTTTTACAAGCGTATGCTCTATCAAAAAAATTAGAAAACATGCAAGTTATTCCGGAAATTATTAATTACAGACCTAAGATAAGAAAAACAAATATATATGATATGAAAATTAAATTTATATTAAAGCAGTTAATTAATAAAAATTATCAAAAGAAATATATCTCCGAAATAAGCAAGATAAATGAAAAATTTAGTAAATTTAGAAAGGACAGTTTATCAATATCTAATGAAGTTGACACTTACACAGAATTAAAAGAAAAGGCAGATAGCCTAGATAAAGTGGTTTGTGGAAGTGATCAAATATGGTCTCCAATTTTTTATGATCCACATTATTATTTGGATTTTGTGGATAATGACACAAAAAAAATATCATACGCTCCAAGTTTTGGAGTAAGTGATATATATGAAGAAGGCGTAAAAAAAGGAATAGAAAAATTATTAAATAGATTTGAAAATATATCAGTAAGGGAAGAACAAGGAAAAGAAATCATAAAAGAAATATGTGATAAAAACGTTGAAATAGTGCTAGATCCAACACTATTAATAACAAAAGAAGAATGGATTAAATTATTTGAAATCAAAGAAGATAAAAACAAGGATAATTATATCTTATGTTACTTTTTAGAAAGTAATAAAAAATACCTTAAAGTTGCTAAGGAATTATCTAAAAAATTAAAAGTACCAATTAAAATAATTCCAACCAATAATTTGATTGACAAATTTAATAAAGATTCAATTTTATTTGATTGTGGACCAAAAGAATTTGTAGAATATATCAGCCATGCTAAATGTGTATTAACAGACTCATATCATGGAGTACTATTTTCTATTAATTTTAATAAACCCTTTGTGGCATTAAAAAGATTTAAGGAAAATAAGTTTTCACAAAATTCTCGAATTATAAATATCTTAAGTAGATTTAATTTAGAAGACAGGTTGTATAACAATAAAAGTCTGAATTTAAGTCCAATTTATTATAAAACAATTAATCGAGAGATTGCAATAGAAAGAAAAAAAAGTATAGATTTTTTAAGAAAAAGCATATTTGATGGAAAAGTAAGTAATGAGCCACTTATTACAAATAATTGCACCGGATGTGGAGTCTGTGCGGTGGTATGCCCCAAAAAATGTATAAAAATAGAGAAGAATGAAGAGGGATTTTGGGAATATACAGTAAATAAGGAGCAATGTATAAATTGTGGACTTTGCAAAAAAAACTGTGGTCAAGTTCATAATAATGCCATAAAAATCGAAAGACAAAAAATATTTAGTGCATACTCTAAATCAAATGAAGTTCTGATGAAATCATCTTCAGGTGGACTAGCATTTGAACTTTCTAATCAGGCATTAATTGATAATATGCCAGTTATTGGATGCAAGTATAATGAGAAAAATAATAGGGCTGAACATGCTTTTATTAATGACATAAACAATGTAAATGAGCTTAGTGGATCTAAATATTTACAGAGTTATACAGTTGATGCTTTTGAAAAAATTAAGAACCTAAAAAGTGCTTTAATAATAGGTACTCCATGCCAAATTGCGTCTATCGATAACTATTTAAAAAATGTCAATAAAAGAAATGAGTTTGTTTTGGTTGATTTAATATGCCATGGTGTTCCATCATATCTAGTTTGGGATAAATTTTTAAAAGAAAATGGCGATAATAGAGAAATTATATTTAGAAATAAAAAATATGGTTGGAAGAAAGAACTTACGGTGGGGTCAAAAAGAATAAGAAGAGACAAATTTTATAATTTTTTTGAGAGTGGGCAAGTTTATAATAGATGTTGCTATGACTGTAATTATAGGGAATATATGTGTTCAGACATAAGATTGGGAGATTTCTGGGGGAAAAAAAGTAATAAAGGAATAAGTAAGGTAATAATTAATTCCGAAAAAGGGTTAAACCTTTTTAATAGCATAAAGGACAAAATAATTTTTAAGGAAGAAAATATTTCAGAATGTTTTGTTCATCAACAAAAAAAGAATGTTGCGTTTCCACTGAAAAGATATGCCATTATAAATGAATTAAAGTCTGATAAAAAATCGTTAACTGAAATTTCAAACAAGTACTGCAAGAAAATTGTTAAAGATAGCAATTTCAGAAAAAAATTTTATGGACTTTATAAGTTTTTGCAGAACAGGCAATAAATTTTTGGGAGGAATAGATCCTCTGAACTACGGTTCTAAATTGCCACATTCCTGCGATTTGAAACTCCCTAATTGGGATGCTGGTATGCAATTTGATTGTGTAAACTTATGCATTAAACAAATTTTATAATATAGAAATGTGACTTTTGACTAAGTTGCATTTTTTTATGTTTTGATACAACTTTCGACAAATTTCGCAATAAGAAATTGATATACTATTAAAGGGCGATATCAAATGAAGAAAATTCATGAAAAAATTTTATTTATTCTATTAATTATTACAGGTATATTATTAATAGGAGTAAGCACTTTTGCACATTCTGGAAGAACGGATTCGAGCGGAGGGCATAGAGACAACAAAAACAAAAGTGGCTTAGGGAGTTATCATTACCATTGTGGAGGAAATCCTGCTCATTTGCACACAGGTGGAGTATGTCCATACTCATCAAATACATCTAAAGGTAGTAAATCAAATTCAGAAGAAGACACAAAAGAAACCATAGCAAAACCATCTGATATAGAGGTAACAAAAGTAGAAATAAATGCAAGTACAAAAAGTATTGAAGTGGGAGAAAGCAAAATATTGACAGCAACAATATTACCAAGTAATGCGACAGATAAAAAAATCTCATGGGAATCAAGTGATGAAAGCATAGCAATGATTAATGAAGAAGGAAAACTAGTTGCTAAAGGAGCTGGCACTGTGGATATAACTGCAACAATGTCTAATGGCAAAACAAGTACAATAAAAGTAAACGTTAAAGAGAAATCGACAGTAGAAAATAATACTATCATTAAAACTGCAACAAATAATCAGGTGGGCAATAAAGAAGAAACTATAGGAGACAAGAAGGAAAAAGCAAACCCGTTGGCAGGAATTATAGGGTTAGGCACATTAGGCGGAGCAGGATATGCAGGATATAGAAAATTTAAAAAAGAATAACATTAATTAGGGACAGTCCCTAAATGTCCCGTTTGCACAATTGGGGGCAGCCCTTAAATTGTCGATTTTTGGGGTATGATTTTTCTTGTGCTAATTTAATGTATATATTAAAATAGAGATTGTAAAACTGTTTGATGTTTTACAGTCTTTTTTCATAATGTTTTTTTCAAGTTATTTCTTAGAGAAATGTTTTCTAAGAAGTTGTCTTACAATTTTTCAAATGTATTAAATCCAAAAAGAAAGTAGGTGATAATTTATCAAATAAAAAAGAAAAAAAGAAAGGATGAAGTAAATGAAAAATATAAAAACATTATCACCAAAATTAGACGTTGTATTTCAAGCATTATTTGGAGAGGTGGGAAATGAAAGTATTACAAAGGGATTTTTAGAAACAATATTGGAAAGAAAAATAGATAGTATAGATTTAAGTAGAAATCCTATATTAAGAAGAGAGTTTAAAGATGAAAAATTAGGGATTTTGGATATAATTGCAAAGCTAGACGAGAACGAAATTTGTAATATAGAATTACAAATAGTAGATAAGAAAAACATAATAGAAAGAATCCTATATTATTGGAGTAGACTGTATAGTAGACAAATAAAATCAGGAGAAGACTATAAAATATTGCAAAAGGCAATAGTAATATTAATAACAGATTTTAAAATAGAAAATTTGGAAGAGTTAGATTATCATAGTAGATGGAAGATAATGGAAGACAAACAAGGAAAGAAAATTATATTGACACAAAAATTAGAAATAGATATAATTGAATTACCGAAAATAATAGGAAAAGAAAAAGAGCAAGATAATTTATTGGACTGGCTATATTTTTTGGAAAATCCTAAATCAGAGAGGGTGACTGAAAAAATGAAGGAAAACGAGAACTTAAAAGAAGCAGTAAAAAAATTAGATAATCTAAGTGAAGATGAAAGGATGCAAAGAATAGCAGACTTAAGGCAAAAAGCGATAATGGATGAGAAAGCAATATATGAAAAGGGACTAGAAGTTGGAATTGAAAAAGGCATAATGGAAGGTTCACAAAAAGAAAAAATAGAAATAGCCAAGAAAATGTTAGAGCTAAAAATAGATAAAGAGACAATCGCAGAGGCAACAGGACTAACAGAGCAAGAAATAGAGAAAATTCTCAACTAGGGACAGTCCAAAATTGAAGTCTTATGGCTTATTACATGTTGTCATTGGTTAATGTTGATTTTTTGGCAAAATATATAAAAATATCTTGCCAAATATTTTTTTTATGGTTATACTATATTCATATGAAAAACTAAGGAGGAAATTATGGAAGAATTAGATTTAAAAGAATTGTTTTTTATGTTTTGGAATAAAAAGTTAGAGATTATATTAATAACGCTAATGTTTGTAGCCGTAGGTATAGGGTATTCATATTTTTTTGTTAAACCCGAATATACATCAACCACATCATTGGTATTAGCACAAAGTTCTTCATCTGGGCAAACTGGAGATGGTGCTATTAGTGCAACAGATTTAACAATGAACTCAAAACTTGTTTCAACATATAGTGAGTTGATAAAAAGAAAAGCTATTTTAGGACAGGTGTGTGAAAACTTAAATATACCAGATTCAAACATACAAGAATTAAGAGGCAAGATAAAAGTTAATTCTGCAAAAAATACAGAAATAATAGAAATATCTGTAACAAACAAAGATCCTAACAAAGCAGCAGCAATAGCAAATGAAATAGCAAAAGTATTTGGCGAAAAAATAGTAGAAATATATAACATAAGCAATGTATATTTATTAGATAGAGCAGAGGCTAATGCAGTGCCAAGCAATATTAATCACATGAAAGATGTAGTTATATTTGCATTTATAGGACTTGTAATAGCAGCAGTTTATGTATTAATTGCCAATATGTTAGACAATACTATAAAAACTGAGCAAGATGTAGAAGCTACAACAGAACTATTAGTATTAAGTTCAATACCAAATTATGATGTGGAAATTAAAAGTAAAAGAGTAAGATAAAGAATACCAAAGAGAAAGGATTGAATAAAATATGAAAAAAGAATTAATAACTCAAAGAAGTCCAAAATCACCAATAGCGGAAACTTTTAGGACTTTAAGAACAAACTTACAGTTTATGAATTCACAAAAAGATTTAAAAACAATATTAATAACTTCTACGATGCCTGGAGAAGGCAAAAGTTGGATATCCTCTAACTTAGCTGTAACTTTTGCACAAGCAGGCAAAAAAGTTATATTAGTTGATGCAGATATGAGAAAAGGCAGATTAGCAACAATGTTTTCTGTAAATTCAACACCAGGACTATCAAATTATCTATCTGGAGTAGATGAAAGAGGAAAAAAAATAGACATACTAAAATATGTAACAACTACGGAAATAGATAATTTATATATTATACCTTCTGGAAATGTTCCACCAAATCCATCTGAATTGTTAGCATCGGAAAAGACGGAAGAAATGTTGGAAAAATTAAAGAAAACTTTTGACATTGTTATATTAGATGGAACACCAGCTTTACTAGTTACAGATGCATTGATATTGGCAAGATTAGCAGACACAACAACAATAGTAACTGCATATAAATCAACAAAAAAGGAAGATTTAGCAAAAGTAAAAAAATCAATAGAAAATGTTGGTGGTAAAATAGCAGGAGTTATTATAAACAAAATTCCTATTAAACCAGAAGAATATAAATCTACATATTATTATGGCTCAACAACATCAGTAGAGCCAACAAGAAGACATCAAAAGGCAGATTATCAATTTGAAACAACGGGGAATATAGAAGAAAATAAAAAACAAGAGATAACAGAACAGTTAAATGAATATTTAAAGAATAAATAGAGGTTTGAAATGATTGATATACATTCACATATTATTCCGAATGTAGATGACGGTGCAAGAAGTGTAGAAGAGACTTTTAACATTTTAAAAGAGGCACAAGAAGCAGGCTTTACAGATGTTATTTTAACTTCACACTTTCTTTTAAATTATTACGAAACTAACGCACAAGAATTAATATTTTGGAAGGAAAAATTACAAGAAGTACTGAAAAAGCAAGGAACTAAAATAAATTTACACTCTGGAATGGAAATATATATAACTAATCAAATGGAAGAATTGTTGGAAAACAAAAAAATATTAACACTTGCAAATAGCGGATATATGTTAATAGAGTTACCATTAGCAACAAATGTTAAATATTTTGACTATGTTGTATATTATTTAGAAGCAAAGGGAATAAAGCCAATAATTGCTCACCCTGAAAGGTATAAGTGTGTACAAAAAGATCCAGATATTGTCGAAGAATACATTGAAAAGGGATGCTTGATTCAATGCAATTATGGAAGTATTGTAAATTTATATGGACGTGAAGCTGAAAAAACTATTAAAACACTATTGAAAAAAAATCAAGTACATTTTTTGGGAAGCGATGTGCATAGGGAAAATGGAACTTATTTAATTATTTTAGATGCGATTAAAAAAATAAGAAAGATAATAGGAGAAAACAAAATTAATGAGCTTACAACAATAAATCCAAAAAAAATATTGCAAAATGAAGAGTGGCAATATTAATTATTAACAATTTAGAAAGGAATGTTAATAAAATATGAGAAAAATTAAAGTAATAGGTGTTATAATTCTGCTAATTTTCATTTTATCAACAAATGTAAAAGCATTAACAGAAAAAATAGAAAATGAAGAATCTAATATAACAGAAAAGATAGTAGATGAAAACAATACAAGCGAAAATATTACGGAAGAAAATAATACACAGGAAAATGTGACAGAACCAGAGCAAAATCACGAAGAAGAAAACAATTATTATGAGCCTGAGTATCCAGGCTACAATCCACCACGATATGAAGAAAGTAAATCTGAAAATGCGAATTTAAGAATAATAAAAATTGAAAATATGGAGCCAGAGTTTGATAAGGATACTACAGAATATTATTTAACAGTAGATTTAAATACCGAAAAAATAGATATAGAAACATATACAGACAGTGAAAAGGCAAAAGTAGCAATATATGGAAACGAGAATTTAAAAGAAGGAAAGAATACAATAGAAATAGTTGTTACAGCGGAAGCAGGAAATCAGAAAACATATTATATATATGTAACAAAAATTGATAATGCAAAAATGGCAAATGCTAATTTACAAACTTTAGAGATAGAGGGTGCAAGCATATCTCCAAAATTCAAAAACAATATATATAGCTACAATGTAACAATTGACAAAAATACAAAAAAATTAAATATTTTAGCAAAACCTGAAAATGAGAAAAGTAAAATAGAAATTGTTGGAAACTCCAATTTAAAAGAAGGAGAAAATATTATAAAAATAATAGTAACTGCCGAAGATGGAACAACAACAAGAACATATAAAATCAATGCGTATACTTCGCTAAATGACATTCAAGTTCAAGAGGAAGACAAAAAACCTGCAATTGTTGTTTTAGGAATACTTGGAATTACTATATTAATAATGGGAATAATAGTAATAACAAAAAATAAGAAAATATAACAGCTGTAATTTCTTAAGGGGGGATACAAATGATAAAAATGTATAATACAGATATTAATACAAACATCACAGAGGAAACCAAAGACCTAAAAAAAGGTAATTGGATTAACATGATATCCCCGACAGAAGAAGAAATTCAACGTGTATGTGCAGCACTTCAAATTAAACAAGACTTTATAAGATATTCTTTAGATGAAGAGGAAAAAGCCAGAATAGACACAGAAGATGATGACAATACAACATTATATATAATAGACATTCCTGTTATAGAAAGTGACAGAACTAGAAGAGTGTACGTAACAATGCCAATAGGTGTGATTTTTGTAAGAGATGATTATATAATTACAGTATCACAAAAAAATAATGATATTATTAAAGATATAAAAACAGAAAATGTTATAACATATAAGAAAAGTAGATTTTTATTACAAATATTATATGCAAACTCAAAAAAATTTTTAAGCTTATTATATAAGATAAATAAAGAATTAGAAAGTACAGAAAATAAACTAAAAAATTCTTTGCAAAATGAAGGGCTACTAAAAATGTTAGATCTAGAGAAGAGCTTGGTTTACTTTACAACATCTTTAAAATCTAATGAAGTTGTAATGGAAAAAACAACAAGAGGGAAAATTATAAAATTGTATGAAGAAGATGAAGACTTGCTAGAAGATGCTATTATAGAGAACAAGCAGGCTATAGAGATGGCAAAAATATATAGTGATATTTTAAGTGGTACAATGGATACATATGCTTCAATAATTTCTAATAACTTAAATGCGGTAATGAAAATATTAACATCTGTAACATTTATACTTGCCATACCAACATTAATAGCAAGTATATGGGGAATGAATGTAGAACTTCCATTTCAAAGAGAACCACTAGGATTTTTAATAATTACAGTTTTTTCTATAATAATGTGCATAGTTGCAACAATATGGTTAAAACGAAAGCGTATGCTAAATTAAAAGACACACACATACAGTGTGTTTTTTGACATATACTGGAAAGTATTGTATAATTAGTGATAGGTTAAAATACAAGGAGGATTTAAAATGTTAAATGCAGTAGGAGTAACAATTAGATTTGGAAAAAGAACATTGTTTGAAGATGTAAATATAAAATTTAATAAAGGATGCTGTTATGGAATAATAGGTGCAAATGGATCTGGGAAATCAACCTTTTTAAAAGTTTTATCTGGTGAGCTAGAGCCAAGCAAAGGAGAAGTTACAAAGGAAAAAACAGAAAGGCTATCTGTTTTAAAACAAGACCACTTTGCATATGAAGATTTTTCAGTTATTGATACAGTTATAATGGGAAATGAAGAACTGTATAAAATTAGACAAGAAAAAGATGCAATATATGCAAAGCCTGATTTTTCAGAAGAAGATGGAATGAAAGCGGCAAAGTTGGAAGAGAGATTTGCTGAACTTGATGGATGGAATTCAGAGGCAGATGCTAGTCAACTATTAAATGAATTGGGAATAGAAACAGAAAATCATTATAAAAAAATGTCCGAATTAGAAGGAAAAGAAAAAGTAAAAGTTCTTTTAGCTCAAGCATTATTCGGCAATCCAGATATACTACTATTAGATGAGCCAACAAATGACTTGGATTTAAAAACTATCAACTGGTTAGAAGAGTTTTTAATTAATTTTGAAAACACAGTAATAGTTGTATCACATGATAGGTACTTTTTAAATAAGGTATGCACACACATAGCAGATGTGGATTTTGGAAAGATAAAAGTTTATCCTGGTAATTACGATTTCTGGTATGAATCTAGTCAATTAGCATTAAAACAAATGAAAGAAGCAAATAAGAAAAAAGAAGAGAAGATAAAAGAATTGCAAGCATTTATAGCAAGATTTAGTGCAAACGCATCAAAATCAAAACAAGCTACATCAAGAAAAAAATCTTTAGAAAAGATAGAGTTAGACGAAATTAAACCATCGAATAGAAGATATCCATACATAGATTTTAAACCAGATAGAGAACCAGGAAAGGAAATTTTACAAGTAAAAAACATATCTAAAACTATAAATGGAGAAAAAATATTGAATAATGTATCATTTACAGTAAAGAATGGAGATAAAATTGCATTTTTAGCAGATAATGAAAATGCAAAAACTGTGTTATTTCAAATAATTGCCGGGGAACTGGAGCCAGATGCAGGAAGTCTTATTTGGGGTACAACAATTACACAAAGCTATTTCCCTAAGGACAATAACTATTTGTTTGATGTAGATTTGAATATAACAGATTGGCTAAGACAGTATTCAAAAGACCCAGATGAAACATATGTAAGAAGCTTTTTAGGAAGGATGTTGTTTTCTGGTGAGGAAGCATTAAAAAAAGTTGCAGTTTTATCTGGAGGAGAAAAAGTAAGATGTGTTTTATCTAAAATAATGTTATCTGGTGCCAACTTTTTAATAATGGACGAACCAACTAACCATCTAGATATGGAAAGTATAACGGCATTAAATGAAGGAATGACACGATTTAAGGGAAATATGTTATTCACATCACATGACCACCAACTAATGCAAACAGTAGCAAATAGAATAATAGATATAAAGCAAGATAAAACAATAGATAGAGAAGTAACATATAATGAATATTTAGGAATAGAATAACCATAGCAGAAATTAATGTATTTTTCTTGACAAATCTGGAATACGGCATTATAATAATACTTGTTCTAAGATTTGCTCAAGAAAATATGCGCCATTAGCTCAGTTGGTAGAGCAGCAGACTCTTAATCTGATGGTCGGAGGTTCGACTCCTCTATGGCGCACCAAATGCAATCTTTGTATTTGAATTTATAAAACATTGATTATAAATCCCAGTTGTTATATTTCAACTGGGATTCTTTAAAAACGGGAGTCAGTATGTTAAAAAAAGAAAAATTTATGAAAGAAGCGATAAAACAGGCTAAAAAAGCATATGACAAAGAAGAAATACCAGTAGGTGCTGTAATAGTAAAAGATGGAAAGATTATAGCAAGGGGTTATAATAAAAAAGAAGAAAAGAAAGATACCACACAGCATGCAGAAATTATAGCAATTCAGAAGGCAAGTAGAAAAATAGGTGCTTGGAGATTGCAAGATTGTGAAATGTATGTTACACTAGAGCCATGTGCAATGTGTACAGGAGCATTAATACAGGCAAGGTTGAAAAGGGTATATATAGGAACAATGGATCCAAAAACAGGAGCTTGTGGGTCGGTACTTAATTTGCTAGAAGATTACAAATTTAACCATAAAGTAGAAGTTGAAACAAACATAATGCAAAAAGAATGTGAAAAAATATTAAAAGATTTTTTTAAATATTTAAGAAGCAAAAAATAATAATTTTAATGGAGTGGTATCGAAGTGGTCATAACGAGGCTGATTCGAAATCAGTTAGTCTGCGAAAACAGGCACGTGGGTTCGAATCCCACCCACTCCGCCAATAATACAAGGAGGAAAAATGGAAACTGATAAAAGGAAACAAACCATAAAGTTTTATGTGGCTGTTACAGTATTAGTTTTAATATTAATAATTATAGCAATAATAATGATAAAATACGAGGTAGAAGGCGAGCAAAATATGCCATTTAAATTATCAAAAATAATAGTTGTTAGCACGGCCGAAGGAGTAGAACAACAAGGAACAGATAAAAAATGGGCATTTAACATATTTCAAAATAATGACATATATTTTTATATAGACAAAAACAATGAATATAAATCAGAAAAACAAATGTATATAGACAGTGTTAGTATAGAAAATATTGAAGTTATAAATTCTCCTCAAATCGGCGAGATTAAGGCATATATGCCAAATAGTTCAGAAGGAAGAATGTATAGCTATGCAGAAGATTCTATTGTAGATGAAGTTCTAAAGTATAATGGAGCAACACGTAGCGATTCTAGAAATTTGAAAATTGGAAATCAAGGTGGCAATATAGCAATAAGGTTTAGTAATACGGGAATAGGAAAATATGAATCTAATGATGATGAACAAATTGTACATGATGGAACATTAATAAAAAAACTCGAAAAAACTACAGATGATATTAAGTTTACGGTTAACTTTGATTTTATAATAGTTATAAATAAAAACAAATACAAAGCAAAAATTACATTAGACTTGCCATGTGGAGATATTGTAGAAAATGGAACAGCTAATTACGAAAAATCAGACATGAAAGACATTATATTTAAAAGAGAAAAATAAAAGAAAGAAGGAATAAAATGAAAAGAATTTTAACAATTAATCCAGGGTCAACATCTACAAAAATAGCAGTCTTTGATGATGAAAAAATGGTTTTTAAAGAAAGCTTGACACATGAAACAGAAAGGCTAGCAAAGTTTAATGACATATCTGAACAACTGCCATATAGAACATCTATGGTAATTGAAGCGTTAAACAAAAATAATATTCCGTTAGAAAGTATTGATGCGTTTTCAGGTAGAGGTGGTGGACTAGTAGCAGTAAAAGGCGGAACATATGAGGTAAATGATAAATTATTGCATCATGCACAAATAGGATATACAATGAAACATGCCTCTGTATTGGGAGCACAAATAGCACATAATTTAGCTAAGATAAACAACAAAAAGGCATATGTTGTAAACCCAGTAACAGTAGATGAAAAACAAGAAATTGCTAGAATAACAGGTATTAAAGGTATATATGGTCAAACAGTTTTTCATGCATTAAACCAAAAAGAAGTTGCACATAAATATGCCAAAAGCATAGGAAAAAGATATGAAGATTTAAATTTAATAGTAGTTCATCTTGGTGGAGGAATATCTGTAGGAGCTCATAAAAATGGTAAAGTTATAGATGTAAATAATGGACTAAATGGAGAAGGACCATTTGCACCAACAAGAAGTGGAAAAGTATTGGCAACTGATTTAATTGATATGTGTTTTTCAGGTAAATACACTGAAAATGAAATTAAGGAATTAATTACTAAAAAAGGAGGATTGATTTCACATTTAGACACAAGTGATGCAAGAGATGTAGTAAAGATGATATCAGAAGGGAATAAGTATGCAAAACTTGTTTATGATGCAATGATTTATCAAGTTGCAAAAGAAGTAGGAGCGCAAAGTGTTGTACTAAAGGGGAAAATAGATGCTATAATATTAACAGGTGGAATAGCATATGAGGAATATTTTGTAAAAGAATTAAAAGAGTATATAGAATTTTTAGGAAAAATTATAATAATCCCAGGAGAAGAAGAAATGCAAGCACTAGCAAATGGTGTGCTAAGAGTATTAAATGGAGAAGAAGAAGCGCAAGAATATACAGGTATTCCTGTAAATAAAAACATTGTAGAAAAATGAAAACAAAAGACTAGTTTTGTCGAAAGCATTGATAAATAATAAAAATCAATATATTATAATGGAGGTATACATTAAAAAATTGTATATCTCTATTTTATTCAATAAATAAAAATTATTAATATCTAAATTAATTAAATTCTAAATAAAAACCACGAAGAGGTAAAATATGTTATCAATAGTAAAAAGCATGGCTCTATATGGATTAGATGGATGCCTTATTAATGTTCAGGTAGATGTAGCAAAAGGAATGCCACGGATGGGAGACAGTTGGGTTACCAGATACAAGTATAAGAGAGTCAAAAGAAAGAGTAAGAACAGCAATAAAAAACTCAGGATATGAATTGAGAAGTAGCAAAATAGTGGTGAATTTAGCTCCAGCAGAAATAAAAAAAGAGGGGCCATATTTTGATTTGCCAATTGCTATTGGAATATTAATAAGCACAGAAGCAATAAAACAACAGGGATTAGAGGACACTATATTTATAGGAGAATTATCATTAGATGGAAAACTTATGAAAGTTAATGGAATATTGCCAATATGCATAGAAGCTAAAAAGCTAAATATAAAGAGAATAATAATTCCAAAAGAAAATGTGCAAGAGGCAGCAATAGTAAATGAAATAGAAATAATTGGAGTTAACAATTTAACAGAAATAGTGGATTTTCTAAATGGAGAGATAGTAATAAATGAGGAAAAAATAGACGCAGAAGAAATACTTAATAAAAATAACAAATATGCCTTGGACTTTTCTGATGTAAAAGGACAAGAAAATGTTAAAAGAGCATTAGAAATATCTGCAGCAGGTGGGCATAATGTACTGTTAATACGGCTCTCCTCGGTTCTGGCAAAACAATGCTAGCACGAAGAATACCATCTATATTGCCTGATTTAACCTTTGAAGAAGCCCTAGAAATAACCAAAATACATAGTATAAGTGGAAAATTAACGCAAAAATGTCCACTAATAACAACAAGACCATTTAGAGCTCCACATCACACAATATCTCCAATCTCCTTAATAGGCGGTGGAAAAGTTCCAAAGCCAGGAGAAATAAGTTTGGCACATTATGGAGTACTTTTTTTAGATGAATTACCAGAATTTAATAAAAATACACTAGAAGTTTTAAGAGCACCACTAGAAGATAATATTGTTACAATAAGCAGGGTAAATGCAACATTAACATATCCATGTGATTTTATGTTTGTTGCTTCTATGAATCCATGTCCATGTGGGTTTTATGGTGCATCAGACAAAGAATGTAATTGCAGTGAGCAAGCAATAAACAGATATATGGGAAAAATAAGTGGACCACTATTGGATAGAATAGATATTCAAATAGAAGTAACTCCGGTAAAATATGAAAAATTACAAGTGGAAAATATCAAAATAGAATCATCAGAAATGATAAAACAGAGAGTAAATATGGCAAGAAAAATTCAATTGAAAAGATATAAAGGAGATAAGATATATTCAAATTCACAACTAACGCCAAAATTAGTAGAAAGGTATTGCAAACTAGATGAAGAAAGTAAAAAAATATTACAATATGCATTTGAAAAATTGCATTTAAGTGCAAGAGCACATGTTAGAATATTAAAAGTTGCAAGAACAATAGCTGATTTGGCGGAAGCGAAAAATATACAAAAAGAGCATATAGCAGAAGCAATACAATATAGAAATTTAGATAAAAAATATTGGAAAAATTAACAGAAAAAAGAATGGAGGCATTGAATATTAAAATAATAAAAATTACAGATGTTGAATATCCACATAGATTATTGAATGTAAAAACACCCCCTAAAAAAATATATGTAGAAGGAGATTATACATTATTAAGCAAAAATTCAATAGCAATTGTGGGCTCTAGAGATTGTACTCAATATGGAAAAAAATATGCTTTTGATTTTGCAAAGGAACTTTCAAAAAACAATATATGTGTAGTAAGTGGATTAGCAATGGGAATAGATGCGGAGGCACATTTAGGTGCATTAAGTCAAAAGGGAAGTACAATTGCTGTTATAGGAAGTGGATTTGAGCATATATTTCCAGAAGAACATACTAATTTGTATAATCAAATTATAAGATGTGGTGGATGCATTGTTAGTGAATATGAACCAAGTAGAAAGGCAGACTTAACAACATTTCCTCAAAGAAATAGAATAATTAGCGGACTAGCAATGGGAACTTTAGTAGTAGAAGCGGGTTATAGAAGTGGAAGCAGTATAACAGCTAAATATACCATAGAAGCTCAAAAGCCACTTTTTTGTATACCAAGCAATATAGACAGCAAACAAGGAGTTGGGACAAATAGACTATTAAAGCAAGGAGCTATATTAATTACATCACCTGAAGATATATTAGATTTTTATATATTACCTGAAGAGCAAGAAAAAGAAATCGAAATGCAGAACAGTATCAAAAAATATATAGATATCTTCAATATGAACCTATAAATATAAACGAAATAAGTAGAAAGGCCAATATAAATATGCAAGAGTTAAATAGTATTTTATCTTTGATGGAAATAGATGGTTATGTAAAAAGCATGCCCGGCAATAGCATTTGCAAATGTTAGGAGTAATATATGTATTTAAAACATGAATTAGGTATATTAGGTGAACAAATTGCAACAAACTATTTAAAAAGTCAAAACTATGAAATATTAAATAGAAATTTTAGTTGTAAACAAGGAGAAATAGATATTATAGCAAAAGATAATAAAGAGTATGTATTTGTGGAGATAAAAACACGTACCAACTCTGATTATGGAGAACCTGTAGATTCTGTAAATAAAATAAAGCAAAAACATTTAAAAAGAACAATAGAATATTATATATATATAAATAAATTAGAGGAAGAAGCTATTAGAATGGATATAATAGAAATATATATAGCAGATAAAAACTATGTTCATCATATTAAAAATGTATTTTAAAGGGACAGCCCTTTCAATGATACAAATTTGTAACAAAACTGTAATAATTTTGTAATATAAAATAAAAACGTAGGCAAATAGGCGTTTCAACAAAAAAGTTGTCAAAAAAACAGTTTGAAATTAATGGAAAAATAGCCGGAAAATATTAAAAAAGCAATAAAAAAAACGCATATGTTACATAACAAATATGCGTTTGACATTATAAAAAAGATAGGATATTATAGGGATAAATTAAAAACGAAAACAAAAAATTATCACATAAGAAGAAATTGAAAATAACTAAAGAAATCCTCTGCTGTACAGAGATAAAATAAACAAAATATATAAGGGGGTACTCACATGCAGGTAATTAAAAGAGATGGAAAAATAGTAGACTTTGATAGGTCTAAAATAAGAACAGCTATAGAAAAAGCAAATAAAGAGGTAAAACCAAAAGAGCGTGCTTCTAAGGAAGAGATAAATGAGATTATAAACTATATAGAGGAGCTAGACAAAAAGAGAATTTTAGTAGAAGATATACAAGACATTATTGAGGAACAATTAATGTCTTTTGGAAAATATGCACTATCAAAAAAATATATTACATATCGTTATACAAGAGCATTAGTAAGAAAATCAAACACAACAGATCAGTCAATAAAAGAACTAATAGAAGGAGAAAACGAGTACTGGAATAACGAGAATTCAAACAAAAATGCACAAGTTGTAACAACTCAAAGAGATTACTTAGCGGGAATAACAAGTACAGATATAACAAGAAGATTTTTATTACCGGAAGATGTAGTAAAAGCACATGATGAGGGAATTATTCATTTTCATGATGCAGATTATTTTGCGCAAAATGCTTTAACAAATTGTGAATTAATTAATTTAGAGGACATGCTACAAAATGGAACAATAATGAATGGAGTTATGATAGAAAAACCACATAGATTTTTGACTGCAATGACTATAGCTACACAAATAATTTTAGGAGTTACATCATCTACATATGGTGGAGCAACAGTTTCCCTAACACATTTGGCACCATTTGTAAGAAGTAGTTATGACAGATATTATAAAAAATATAAACAAAGAGGATTATCAGAGAAACAATGTGAAGAATATGCAAAGCAAGACATAAAGAAAGAAATTGAAGATGGAGTTCAAACATTTAACTATCAGGTAAACTCAATGACAAATACAAATGGACAAGCACCATTCTTATCAGTTTGCATGTATTTAGGAGAAACAGACGAATACAAAAAAGAATTGGCAATGATTATAGAAGAATTCTTAAAACAAAGAATAGAAGGTTTCAAAAATGAAAAAGGAGTTTATATAACACCTGCATTTCCAAAATTATTGTATATATTAGAAGAAGACAACATCCGTAAAGGAAGTAAGTATTGGTACTTAACAGAATTAGCAGCAAAATGTACTGCAAAAAGATTAGTACCAGATTATATTTCAGAAAAGAAAATGAAAGAATATAAAATAGATAAAAACGGAAATGGAAATTGTTATCCATGTATGGGTTGCCGTTCATTCTTAACCCCATATGTAGATCCAGAAACTAATAAACCAAAGTATTATGGAAGATTTAATCAAGGAGTTGTAACAATAAACTTGGTAGATGTAGCATTATCTTCAAACCAAGATGAAGATAAATTCTGGAAAATATATGAAGAAAGATTAGAGCTATGCCATAAGGCTTTAAGAATTAGGCATGAAAGATTAAGCAAAGTAACAAGTGATGTAGCACCAATTTTATGGCAACATGGAGCATTAGCAAGACTAAAAAAAGGTGAAAGCATAGACAAACTATTACATAATGGTTATTCAACAATATCACTAGGGTATGCAGGGTTATATGAATGTGTAAAATACATGACAGGTAACAGTCATACAGATGGTGGAGTTGGAGAAGCTTTTGCATTAAAGGTAATGCAAAAACTAAATGACAAATGTAAACAGTGGAAAGAAGCAGAACAAATAGATTACAGTGTATATGGAACACCAATAGAATCTACAACATATAAATTTGCGAAATGTCTAAAAAAGAGATTTGGAGTAGTAGAAGGAATTACAGACAGAAACTATATTACAAATTCTTACCATGTACCAGTATTTGAAGATATAGATGCATTTTCTAAGCTAAAATTAGAAAGCAAATTCCAAAAATTGAGTCCTGGAGGAGCTATATCATATATTGAAACGCCAAATCTACAAAACAACTTAGAAGTTGTATTACAAGTAATTCAATTTATATATGATAATATTATGTACGCAGAACTAAATACAAAATCAGACTATTGCCAAAAATGTGGATTTGATGGAGAGATTTTGATAAATGATAATTTGGAATGGTATTGTCCGAACTGCGGAAATAAAGATCATAATACTTTAAATGTTGCAAGAAGAACTTGTGGATATATAGGAAGTCAATTTTGGAATAAAGGTAGAACACAGGAAATCAAAGAAAGAGTATTACATATAGATAATAAAGATGACGAGTAAAGAAAAATTTATAATTAAATTTATGACATAATGAAGGGAAGAGATAAAATATGAAATACAACAAAATTAGAAAAATGGATATAGCAGATGGCCCAGGAGTAAGAGTATCCATATTTATGCAGGGATGTTCTTTTAACTGTAAAAACTGCTTTAATCCAGAGACACATGACTTTAACGGAGGCAAAGAATTTACAGATGAAACAATAAATAGGGTAATGGAACTTTGCAATAATGACCACATAGAGGGATTGTCTATTTTGGGCGGAGAACCAATGCATCCTAAAAATATAGAAGGTACAACTAAACTTGCAAAAACATTTAAAGAAAAATTTCCAAATAAAAATTTATGGGCATGGACAGGTTTTAAATTTGACAAGGACTTGAAAGATAAAGAAGTAATGCACTATATAGATGTACTAGTAGATGGGCAATATGCAGATGAATTACACAATCCCAAACTAGAATGGCGAGGTTCAGAAAATCAAAGAGTAATAGATGTGCAAAAAAGTCTAAAAAAAGGAGAAGTGACAGTATGGGAAGATGCTTCCTAACTGGCACTTTTGCCTTTTATTTTTTTTGCAAAACTATTTATTTTGTAGTGACTATATGCTATAATTATGTCATAATTGTTTTGGGAGGCATAATATGATTTTTAAAGACTATTATAAAATACTTGGATTAGATACATCCAAAGCAACTAATGAAGAAATAAAACTGGCATATAGAGAACAGGCGAAAAAATATCACCCAGACATAAACTCAAATAATAGATTTTCAGAAGAAAGATTTAAGGATATAAATGAAGCGTATAAAACTTTATCTGATATGGCTTCAAGAAGAAAATATGATAGAATGTGGAATTCACGTATAGGTAAAAACAAAAAAGAGGAAACAGCCAATAGTTCAAACAAAAGTTCAACAATTGGAGATTTTTTTAGTATGTTTTTTGGAGAGAATAATTTAGAAAATGGAAAAGTCACAAAAAAAATCCCTGTAAAAGGTGAGAACATAGAAACAGAAGTAGATGTTAATATAGAAGAGGCTTTTTTTGGAACAGAGAAAAAGATATCTCTTAGAACAATAGATGGCAAGATGAAAACTTTTGCAATTACCATTCCAGAAGGAATAAGAAATAATGAAAAGGTAAGATTGCTTGGACAAGGTAAAGAAGGCGTTAACGGTGGAAAGAATGGAGATTTATTTATTAAAATAAATATACAAAATGGGAAAAAATACAGACTAAATGGATTGGATCTATATACAGACTTAAAAATTACGCCTTGGGAGGCAGCACTTGGAACAAAAGTAAGCATAAATTCTATAGACGAAACAGTTTCGTTATGTATTCCACAAGGAACAGAAAGTGGAGAAAAAGTTAGAATTCCAAACAAGGGCTACAAAGATGGAAAAGGCGGAAGAGGGGATTTAGTAGCAGAAGTTAAAATAATGGTTCCAAAAAATTTAAATGAAGAAGAAAAAAAATTATTTGAAGAATTTAATAAGATATCAAGATATAATCCAAGGGAGGCATAAATATATTGACATAATACAAAAAAGATGCTATAATAATAAATGAGTTAAAAACGAAAGAACAAACCTATTAATGGATTATAGGAAAGGAAGAAAAATGGATGCAATAAAAGGTAAATATTTTAGTATCACTGATCCAAAAGGAGTAAACACAGTAATATATAAAGTTAATCAAACAGAAAAAGAGATTTCCGAAAATGCTCCTAAATATACAGTTGAAAGATTATTTGTTACAGAAGAGCTTAAGGGCGATTTAAAGAAAAAAACTTTCTTTGTAGAAGAACCAGGTGAATCTGAAAAATTAGTTATTTTATCATTTGGAAAAGAAAAAGTTATAGTAAATATGGGAATTTTAGAGAATGGCAAATTAAGCATATCTAAAAAACCATTACCTATAAAGTTAAATACTTTATATTCGGAAAAAGAAATGGAATATAGAGAATTTAGATATACACCAAATTTAAAAAGACCTATATCAATAATTGACCCAGAAACAACAGAGGAAGTCAAACCAGTACTATATTTTGATAAAGAAACAAATGAGGTAAGAGGCAAATGCAAATTAAAACCATATAAGTCATATTTTGCATTTGAGATAAAAGAAGACAATAGTGATGATATATAGGAGGTATTATAGTGAGTCCAAATGTACAAGTTAAAGTTTTTACTGGCAAATTCAAAGAAAAAGCAGTGAATATAATTGCTAGTGAAACAATGCCAATAGGAATAGAAAAAGAAAATGTTACTTCCATAGTTGCATACGACGGAGTTCTTAAAGATGGAATAATAAAGAAAGCGAATGAAGAAGTAAAAGAAAATAGAAGATAAAACTAAAGAAAAGGTGATTTAATATGGGATATAAATTAAATACTGCATTAAAGAAAAGCAAAACAAGCATAATTATAGCACTAGTATTATGGGTAATTGTAACTGTAATACTAGTTTCTCCATTTTCATATACATTGGGAAAGTCAATGGCAAATGGAAAGTTTGACTTAAGTATATTTTTAGAACAACTAGGACCTGCAATGACAAGCTTTACAACATTATTTAAGATTTTTTCAGAAGGATATGCAAAATATTTTTGGTCAACCTTAAAAATATTTTCCGTAATATACTTGGCAATTACTGTAATAGGAATACTTAAGGCAAGACCAAAACATGAGTATACAGATATAGAGCATGGCTCAAGTGATTGGAGTGAGGGCGGAGAACAATATAGTATTTTAAGTAAAAATAAAGGAATTATATTAGCTCAAAATAATTACTTGCCAGTAGATAAAAGAGGAAATGTTAACGTATTGGTAGTTGGACGGTTCTGGTTCTGGTAAATCAGCATCATACTCTATACCAAATGCATACCAAATGCTTGGATCATATATATTTACAGATCCCAAAGGCGAATTATACGATAAAACAGCAGGATACTTAAAAAAGAATGGATATGACATAAAAGTATTAAATTTAGTTAATCCAGCTAATAGCGACGGATATAATCCATTAATGCACATAGCAAGTGAAATAGATGTAGACGTTATAGCAAATACAATAGTAAAAGGACAACAAGGAGAAGGAAGCAAGGCGGATCCATATTGGGACGATATGGCAGAAATGCTTTTAAAAGCGCTTATTTACTACCTTATGGCGGTAAGACCGGAAGAAGAGCAAAACCTAGCCAGTTGTTCAGAGCTTGTAAGGGCGGCTAATGCAAATGGGGGAAGCAACTTACTTACAGACTTAATTAACCAGTTGCCATATGATCACCCTGCAAGAATGTATTATAAATCTATAGAAATAGCACCGGAAAAAACATATGGTTCAATATTAAGTTCTTTACAGTCGAAACTTGGTAAATTCGATTCAAAGGAAATTGCAGAGGTAACATCTACAGATACAATAGATTTTGAAACAATAGGAAGCAGAAAAACAGCAGTGTATGTAATATCTTCAGATACACATAAGGCATATGACTTCTTGCTTACAATATTCTTCTCACAAATGATACAACAATTATATGATTTTGCAGATAAAAGTGGAGGAAGACTAAAAGTACCAGCATTCTTTATTTTGGATGAGTTCGCTAATATAGGACAAATACCAGACTTTGATAAAAAAATATCAACAAGTAGAAGTAGAGGAATATCATTTAGTGTTATATTGCAAAACTTAGACCAATTGGAAGCCGTATACGAAAAATCCCACGAAACTATTATGGGAAACTGTGATACACACGTATTCTTAGGAAGTAACTCTTTTAAAACGGTAGAATATTTTTCAAAAGCGTTAGGAGAAAAAACAATAACAAGAGATAATATTTCTGTAAATAAAGATAAACAAATGGCTAGACAGGGATATAGTACATCAGACCAAATAATGGCAAGAGCTTTGATGACACCAGATGAGTTGAGAAGAATGGATAATGATTTATGTATCATATACGAAAAAGGCTTAAAGCCAATAAAAGCAAAAAAATATTATTATTTTGAAACACCAATGATAAAGCAGTTAAATGAATATAAATTAAATCACTTGGAGTTTGACGTTGGAAACAGAGGAGAATGGAGGAAATTTAATCCAAACAACCCATATTTTGAAGAGGAAAAAGAGCAACCAAAGGATTTAAAAGTAGATTCATTAGATGATTTATTTAATGATGATGATAATAAACAGGAAAGCAATGAAAAACCTAAAAATAAAACAAATAGTATACCAGATGCTCCAATCCTACCAGATTCTGACGACTTTTCGTATGATATACAAAAGGAATTAGAAGCAAAGTTTGACGAACTGTTTGGAACCGAAGGCTCAGATACATCAAATAAAAATTCATAAATGAAAAGCATTCAAAACGAATGCTTTTTTCTATTGACAATATAATAAATATGGAGTACAATTGTTCTGTATAAAGGAGGCAATATGAAATTTGTACATATAGCAGATATGCATTTTGATGCGCCATTTGTAGTTTTAAATAGTAGAACCAATTGGGGAGAAATACGCAGAATAGAGCAAAGAGATGCACTAAAAAAAATAATAAATTATATAAAAGAAAATAATATTAAGTTTTTATTTGTGGCAGGTGATTTATACGAAAACGAACAAATAAGAGAATCAACAATTGAATACATAAATGACTTATTTAAACAAATTCCTAACACGAAAGTATTCATTTCACCAGGCAATCATGACCCTTATATAAATAATTCTTATTATAAAACATTTCAATGGGCAGAAAATGTAATAATATTTTCTCAAAACCAAAAAGTGTATGAAACTTCAGATGCTGATATATATGGTATTGCATTTACAGACTTCTATTGTAAAGATTTAAAAGTAAATGAAATAAAAATAAATAATAAAGACAAATTGAACATCTTGGTAGTACACGGAACCGTAGATGGATCATTAGAAAATGTAGAATACAATCCAATGAAAAAGTCTATGTTAAAAGAATTGGGTTTTGACTATATTGCACTGGGGCATATACACAAATTGAACTATAATACAGAAGAAAATCAAAGAATAGTTTATCCAGGCTCTACAATATCATTAGGATTTGACGAATTAGGACAACATGGAATGATAGTGGGAGAACTGGAAAAAGATAAAATTAATCTAAAGTTTATTCCTGTAGATAATAAAGAATTAAAAGAAATTAATGTAGAAGTAACAAATATAAATGATAAAGAAGAATTAGTAGAAAAATTGAACAGTTTGCAATTAGAAGAAAATATTTTATATAAAGTAATTTTAATAGGAAAAAGAAAATTCGAAATTAATATTTATAATTTATATAAGTTAAATATTGATGACAGAATAGTAAAAATTAAAGACAATACAAAACCGGATATAGACATATCAGCAGTAGCTAGACAAAATAATTTAAAAGGATTATTTGTAAAAGAAATTTTAAATGAAATGGAAAACAGCAATATAGATAAGAATACGTTAGAAAATGTATTAGAAATAGGATTAGATATATTAGAAAAATAGAGGAGAATAAATTTTGAAAATAGAAAATATTAAAATAAATTCTTTTGGAACATTAAAAAATAAAGAAATTAATTTAGATAAAAATGTGAACATTATATATGGAAAAAATGAAAGTGGTAAGTCTACCCTATTAACATATATAAAAACAGCATTTTATGGAATATCAAAGAATAAAAATGGTAAACAAATATCAGATTTTGACAAATATAAACCATGGAGTGGAGAAGAATTTTCTGGGAAAATTAAGTACATTTTGGATGATGGAAGCAAATATGAAATTTTTAGAGACTTTAATAAAAAAAATGCTAAAATATATAATGATAATCTAGAAGATATAACAAAACAATTTAATATGGATAAAAAAGAAGGTTCACAATTTTTTATAGAGCAGGTGGGTTTAGACGAGAATATGTTTACATCAACAATAATGTCAGGTCAACAAGAAGTCAAATTAAATGAACAACAACAAAATGTATTGATACAAAAAATAGCTAACATAGCGGGAACAGGAGATTCAAATTTATCTTATAATAAAGCAAGAGAAAAATTAAATAAAAAACAATTAGAAGAAGTTGGGACAGAAAGAACGCAAGGTAAGCCAATAAATATACTAAAAAGTAAAATTAAATATATATCAGAGATGTTAGAAAAGTTAAATTTGTACAAACAAGAAAAAATAACAATAGAACAAAAGAAAAAAGATTTAGAGAACAAAATACAAGGACAAGAGCAAAGAAGAGAGCTAATAAAAAAAATAAGTGAATTAAGTGAAAAAATAAGAATAGAAAGTGAAAAGGTTAATTATAAAAATAAAATTAAAGAAGAAAAGCAAGATGAAATAGAAAATTTGAAGAAAGAAAAAGAAGAAATAACAAATATATCAAGAAACAAGAAAAATAAAAATGAATGGTATTGGATAATAAATGCAATAATGATTGTTTTAATGGCTATTAGTATAATAGCGTTAAAAAACAAATATATTACATATATTATTTTAACAGTATTAACATGTACATTAGTATTAGAATATATAATAAAAATAAACAAAATTAAAAGAAATAAGGATTTACAAAAAAATAAAATTGATTTGTTAAATACAAAAATTGACTTTTTACAAAAGCAGAAAAATGATATAGAACAAGATATAAAAAGAGAAAAAGATAATTTAGAAAAAGAAAAAGAAGAAATAAAAAATAAATATAATATTGAGTTATACGACATAGAAAATAGTAAAAATGATTTAGAAGAAATAACAAGCAGAATAAATGAAGAAAAAATAAAATTAAACACATTAGAAGTAGAGGAAAAAAGTATAGTAAATAAACTTGAAGACTTAATAAAATTAGAAGAAGAGTTTGCAACAATACATGAGCACTTAAAAGAAATTGAACAGAAAAACTATGAAATTAATTTAGCAAAAGACTTTTTAGAAAAAGCATATGAAAAAATGAAAAAAAATATTACACCTAAATTTACATTTAATTTATCAGAAAATATAAAAAATATAACTAATGGAAAATACACAAATATTAATGTTAATGATGAAAACGGATTAATTGTAGAGATTCAAAATGGAGAATATATACCTGCAGAAAGATTGAGCATTGGCACAATAGATCAATTATACCTATCTCTAAGAATATCTATGATAGAAGAAATTTCTAAAGAAAAAATGCCTATAATTTTAGATGAAGCATTTGCATACTTTGATGATGAAAGATTAGAAAATATACTTAAATATTTAACTCAAAAATATAAACAACATCAATTAATTATATTTACATGTACAAATAGAGAAAAGAACATACTAGATAAATTAAATTGTATATACAATAGTGTAGAACTTTAAAGTTGCAGAGGCATTGAAAAAGCTATAAATATGTTGTATAATAAATAAGTCAAATTTTATTAAGGAGAGGAAAAAATGTTTCAAAAATTAGAAGACGTAGAAAAAAAATATATTGACTTAACAGAAAAAATAAGCGACCCAGAAGTTATAAGCAGACAAAATGAGTGGAAAGTAATGATGAAAGAGCATTCGGAATTAGAGCCAATCGTTGAAAAATACAGAGAATACAAAAAAGTAGAAAAAAACTTAGAAGAAGCAAAAGAAATGATGAATGACCCAGAATTGAAAGAATTGGCAGAAACAGAAATGCTAGAAGCGAAAGAAAAACTACCAAAGATAGAGGAAGAACTTAAAATACTGCTAATCCCAAAGGATCCAGATGATGATAAAAACGTAATATGTGAAATAAGAGGAGGAGCCGGAGGGGACGAGGCAGCACTATTTGCAGGAACTTTATATAGAATGTACTCAATGTATGCAGAAAGAAAACACTGGAAATTAGAAGTATTAAATGAAAATGAAACAGAGTTGGGCGGATATAAAGAAATATCATTTATGATTTCTGGAAGAGGAGCATATAGTAGATTAAAGTTTGAAAGTGGAGTTCATAGAGTACAAAGAGTTCCAGACACAGAAGCAAGTGGTAGAATACACACTTCTACAGCTACAGTTGCAGTATTACCAGAAGTTGAAGATGTGGATATAGAACTTAACCCAGCAGATATAAAAATGGAAGTATTTAGATCATCTGGTGCAGGAGGGCAACACGTAAATAAAACTTCATCAGCAGTTAGATTAATACACATACCAACAGGAATGGTTGCAGAATGTCAAACAGAAAGATCACAAGTTCAAAATAGAGAATATGCCATGAGAATGTTGAGATCACGTTTATATGAAAAAGAAAAACAAGAAAGAGACGCTAAGTTAGCAAATGAAAGAAAAACACAAGTAGGTAGTGGAGATAGAAGTGAAAAGATAAGAACATACAACTATCCACAAGGACGTATAACAGACCATAGAATAGGAATGTCTATTTATCAAATAGAGGACTTTTTGAATGGAAACCTAGATGAAATGATAGATAATCTAATTGCCGCAGATAGAGCAGAAAAATTAAAAAGTACAAATGATTGCTAGTTAAACTTAATGTTTAAATGTACAATTTTAAAGAAATATAAAAAAAGATTGAAAAATGGAATTTTTTGTTGTAATATGTAAGAAAAAAGAAAGGGGGAGTTTGAAATGTATAATAGTTACGGTGTGAGTCCAACAATATTAGATTCTTCACCAAAGTTTGCAGCTAGTGGTATATGGACAATTGTATCAGTAATACTTGCAATAATTGGAGGAATAGTATTATATTTTACATTTTTGAGCAAAAAAAATGAAGGAAAATTTACAGGATTTCTAGGATGGTTGTATGATTTTCTTACATTTAAAAAAATGATGATAGAAAACGTATTAAAAATACTGTATATTATAGTTGCTTTATTTGTTACATTGTCATCATTTGGATTAATGTCAATAAGTTTTTTAGCATTTTTATTAACATTAGTTATAGGCAATGTATTAACCAGAGTTATATATGAACTATTACTAGTAAAACTTGTAATATGTAAAAATACAACAGAGATAAACAAAAAATTGAATAAATAAAATAATTATACAACAGAAACCTAATGGCTATTTAAGCTATTAGGTTTTTTTTCTAAAAAAGATAATTAGATTGCAATTAATAAGATAAAAGATATATAATAAAAAAAATGAACTAAAACACAAAGGCAAAAGTCTTATTAATAGGAGGAAGAAAAATGGTAGATATAGAAAGAGCCATAAAAGGAGATAAAGAAGCATTCAGCAGAGTGATAATGCAAAATAAAGAGGTAATGTATAAAACAACTATGATAATACTAAAAAATGAAGATGATGCTTATGATGCTCTACAAAATGCACTAATACGAATGTACCAAAACATAGGTAAATTAGAAAGTAAAGAAGCATTTAATTCCTGGAGCAGAAGAATAATAATTAACTGCTGTTATGATTTAATAAACAAAAACAAAAAAGTAATAGATATAACATCAAAAATGGCAGAAAGTTATGAAGAAACAAAAGAGGATGTTTATGATTGTGAAGATTCATTTGTTCAGCTTCTAGAACAAATAAAACCAGAGCTAAGGCTCACTGCTACATTGTACTATTATGATGATTTATCAATTAAAGAAATTGCACAAACATTGGATATACCAGAAGGAACTGTAAAATCAAGGTTAGCAGTAGCAAGAGAAAAGTTATATGAAATGTTAGTACGAGAAAGGAGGGAAGTAAATGGTTAGTGATAAAGAGAAAGATTTATATATAAAATCTAATATTAAGGATGGAAAAATACCACATAAAATTGATGAACTATTTGAAAATCAACTAAAAATAATAGGAGGAGAAAAAATGGAAGGAAATATTAATGAAACTATAAACGAAGAAAAACAACAAAAACCAAAGAAAAAAGGAAAAGCACTAAAAATTATATTATCAGTTGCAGCGTGTGCTGTGTTAGCACTTGGAGGAGGAAACATATATGCAACAACAAAGGGATACGATAACGTATTTTTCATGATAAAAGATTGGATTACACAATCTACAGAGACAGATAAGAAAGATAAAATATTATCTGACAGAGATATAACAATATCTTATCAACCTATACAGATAACAGACAACATTAGCATATTGATATCTAAAATGCAAATTAAAGACAATGACGCAAAATTATTTGTGTCAGTAAGAAGAAACGATGTTGAAAAAGAAGGAGAATTACCATTAAACTATAAAATATATAATTTAAAGAAAAATATTTTATGCGACCAAAATAGTAAAGAAGATAGTAATTCAAAAGAATCTATTTTTGAAGACGAATTAATTATAAAAAATTATTCACAACAAGATACAATATTAGACTTTGAAATATATAAACCTAATGGTGAATTGCTAACAACACTATATATAAATCTAGAGGATAAAGAAATAAATGTAGTTGGAATGGGAGAATATTTGGAAAAAATTTCTGAAATAGAGTTGAAAAAATTCTTAGAAAGTATAACTGAATTACCAAAAGCAGGAAAGAAATATAATAGCGTAAATTGCATAGACATTCCTAATATATCATATAGTAATGGGATTTATACAACAACATACACATATTGCTTTTTAGTTAATTCATTATTTGATATACAAGATACTAGTAAAATAGATATATACCAAAATACAGCAGTAATAAAATCAAAAGAAAGTAATGGAACAAAGGAGTTTGAATTAGTATCTATAGGACAACCAATTCAAATACAAAAAGCAGAAATACCAGAAGGAAATTTAAATTCATTGCTTCATGGAGATGTAAACTGTGATGGAATGGTTAACGAAGAAGATGAAACATATCTACTAAGACATTTGGCAAATTGGCCAGGATACGAATTAACAGAGCAAGGATGGATAAATGCAGACTTAGATAATGATGGCAAAGTAAACAATAGAGATGGTATGATATTAGCAAGACATTTAGCAAATTGGCCAGGATATGAAACATTACCATTTAAACCAATATTATCAGTATTATATGGAGATGTAAACTGTGACAAAATAGTTGATAAAGCAGACGTAGAATATCTACAAAATAGTTTATTAGAAATGGAAGAATATCCACTAACACCACAAGGAAGAGTAAATGCAGATGTTAATGAAGATAAAAAAATAGATGATGCTGATGCATTGATAATATTGAGACATATAGAAGGAATGGCAGGATATGAAACATTACCAGTAAAACCATCAACTTCAGTACTATATGGGGACGTAAATTGTGATGGAGTAGTTGATAATGCAGATGTAGAATATTTAACAAGATATTTAGCAAATTGGCCAGAATACGAATTAACAGAGCAAGGAGCTTTAAATGCAGACGTAGATTGTAATGGAAAAGTAAACAATAGAGACCGTCTAATTTTAACAAGGCATTTGGCAAATTGGGAAGGATATGAAGTATTACCATACTCAGAAACAAGATTATATGGAGATGTAAACTGTGATGGAATAGTTAACGAAGAAGACGTTACTCATTTAGAAAGATATTTAGCACATTGGGAAGGATATGAATTAACAGAGCAAGGAAATTTAAATGCAGATGTAGATTGCAGTGGAAATTTAAATCCAAAAGATTGTGTAATATTAGCAAGACATTTAGCAAACTGGGAAGGATATGAAACATTACCATATACTAAATAAAAATATTATATGTAATTTTTATAATTTTTCTTCAATATATTAGTAATAAAATAATTTGTAAAAGGTTAAAGTAGAATACTATCTATTTAATGCCTTTAGAAGGGAGATTATAAATGAACAATCTGCTAAAAACAACATTAATAGGACTTTTCTTTGGCACATTTGGAACTACAATAGGAGGAATAATAGGAGTCACCTTTAAAAATACATCAAAGAAATTTTTAAGTTTTGTTTTAGCATTTGCATCCGGACTTATGATTTCGATAGTATGTTTTGACTTAATACCAGAGGCATTTAATTTAACTGGCATAGTAAACATATTTATAGGAATAATGTTTGGAATAGTTACAATGATATTATGTGATATATTAGTAGATAGAAAATTTAATAATAAGATTAAATTTAAAGACAATAAAAATACACTGCTAAAAACAGGAATAATAGTAAGTATAGGATTAGCATTGCATAACTTCCCAGAAGGGTTAGCGATTGGCTCGGGATTTGAAGCATCAATAAAACTAGGACTATCACTTGCAATAGCAATATGCTTACATGATATCCCAGAAGGAATATTCCAAAGTAGACAGTATGCGTGATAAGGCAATTTGGATTTAATATAAATACTTAAATTTCAGAGTTTGAAAAAAACTTTGAAATTTAATTTTAAGCATTGACAAAAACAAATGTTTGACATAAAATTGAGAAAAATAAATTTTGTAAGTTTATGAAAAAGCTTTAAATATTATGATAAAATATTAAATAATTTTATATATAATAAAAATTTATTGAATGACTATAATACAGATATTCAAAAGCTAAAAACGAGATAAAATCGATAAATATAATATTAAGTTGTTGAGGAAGAATAATAAATGAAATATGATAATAGAAAAAAAGCAGATAAATTAACTCGTTCAAGTGCTGCTGAGTATTTAACATATGTAGCAGCTGCTGGAAAAAATGGAGTAGAACTCAGATATGAAGATGAAAATATTTGGTTAACTCAAAAAATGTTATCAGTATTATATGGTGTATCAACATCTGCAATTAATCAACATATAAAAAAGATATATGAAGATAAGGAATATAAGACTTTTTTTAAAAGATACTGTAAAGTAATGACATTTTAATTGAGTTGACAAAAAATGAAATGTTTAAAGATAAAGTACAGCAATTAATAAAAAATATGGAGAAGACAAATAGTAAGTTGTCGAGATGATTGGAGATGAAGAAATGCCTAAAATTATATGGAAAGGTATAATAAAAAGTGAAAAGGATTTTCCTACTGCTGATATACCTAAAAATGCTAAAAAATTAGATAGTGAAGAAGATATGAAGAAAATGCAAATAAAAGCACTACCTTTTATGATACCATCTGTTTTACTTTGCTTTATATGTATGTTTGTAAAAACATTTATTGCAAATGAAAAAATAATAAATGTAGGATTTCTATTTATAGGAGTAATTATAGGATTTTTCTTAATAATTGTTCACGAATTATTACATGCTATCGCTTTTCCTAAAAGTGCAACAGTATATATAGGTATAATGCCTAAAAGTTTAACAGCAGTTGCATTATCTTCAAGTCCAGTAAAAAGGAATCGTTTTATATTTTTAAGCATATTACCAATTATTTTAGGACTGATTCCGTTAGCTATATTCTGTTTTAGTAGCAATAGTTTAAAAGAATTAAATGGAATACTGTTTGGAATGGCAATAATGGGAATGGTAGGTGTTTATCCTGATATTTATAATATATTTAAAATTTTAAGAGAAGTACCTACGAATGCTACAATTCAAAATAATAAAAATGAAACATACTATTTTGAATAAAAAATTACAATCTGTAGTGTAGGTAATTAAGTTGAAATTGTCTCTCTTTTATTATATAATCATAACAAATTATAGTAATTTATATAAGTCTTAGGAGGAATAAAATGAATTTGATTTGTAAATTAACTGATAATGATATTGGAGAACAATATATTGAACTTGAAAATCCAAAACTACGAATAGGTGCAAGAGGTATAGTAGTTAGAAATGATGGTAAAATTGCTATATTTAATAAAGCCAATAAAAATGAGTACAAACTTCCTGGTGGAGGAATAGAGAATGATGAAATTCCAGAAGAAGCATTTAAAAGAGAAGTATTAGAAGAAACAGGATGTATTGTTGAAATTATAGGAAAATTAGGTATTACAGAAGAATATAAAAGCCAAACAAACTTTAAACAAATTTCAAATGTTTTTGTAGGAAAAGTAATGCAAGATACAAAACAATTAAGTGTTACCCAAAAAGAAAAAGATGAAGGGGCTAGATTATTATGGGAAACACCACAAAGAGCATTAGAATTAATTACAGATTGTTTTGGAAAATTAGTTAAGTCTGATTATGAATCTGTATATGCAACTAAATTTGTTGTTTTAAGAGATAGAAAGATTTTAGAATATTATATAAATAATTCTAAACAATAAATTACAATTATTGTTGCTAAAACTAAATTTTAAAATGTGAATTTTGTAATTCGCTCTAAATTTTAAAATAAAAAATTTTTGTAAGAATATTACATAAAAACAAAATATTTCATTACTTTTTATGAAATTACGTATAAGCTAAAAATGTCCAAATTTTCGAACAAAACAAACTCCAGAATTGGACATTTTTTATAATTATAAAAGTCAGCAATACCAATGTTTTGGACAAAATGGATGATATATTTTACTAACAAGGGTAGGTATGCGATATCGAAAGATATGGTATACCTACCCTTAAACTATTTATGAACAGATGTGGACATATTTAGAAAATCAAAAATAAATTTTAATATAAGGAAGAATTTTTGTAAGAAAACGGATGTATATATAGTATAGGGAGAGTGAATTAATATGAGTGAAACTTTCAAAATTAATATGTACTTCGACGAAAAGGGTGAAGAGTTAGAAAGATTAATAAAATATTTAATAATTAATACCTTAAAAAAAAATACTTTTGGACATTAAAAATTTGTTCTAAATAAAATATAATAGAAATTAGATACAAATACGCGGACTTTAAAATGTTCTAATAAGTGCCAATGTTTTAATGTCCGTTTTTGTTCTTAACAGCATATAAGGGAGAAAAAATGCTTGAACAAATAGAAAAAACAATATACAAGGTAGCAATTTATATAAGGCTATCAAAAGAAGACGTAGATAAAGGCTATGACGAAAGTGAAAGTATAAAAAATCAAAGAATGTTACTAACAGAATATGTGCAAAAATTAGGATGGAAGTACCAATTAATAGATACATATATAGATCAAGGCTTTACAGGAACAAACTTTAATAGACCAGCCTTTCAGCGAATGATTAAGGATATCAATTCAGGAAAAGTTAATATGGTTGTAACAAAAGACTTGTCCCGTTTAGGCCGTGATTACATAGAAACAGGAGAATATATCGAAAAATGGTTTCCTGAAAACAATGTTAGATATGTTTCTCTAACTGATGGTATAGATACTTTTGAAACATCAAATGGAAATAATGATATTGCACCTTTTAAATCAATATTAAATGATATGTATTCTAAAGATTTATCAAAAAAAATTAGAACAGCACTTCATACTATGCAAAAACAAGGGAAGTGGGTAGGGGGAAAAACGCCACTTGGATACATAAAAGATTCAACTGACAAAAATAAGTTAATAATTTATGAACCAGAGGCAAAAATAGTAAGAACCATCTTTAATATGGCAGCTAATGGGAATCAAGTTGGGGCAATAAGAGATTACTTAAACAATAGCAATATTCCAACAGCAAATAAATCAAGATATAATAAAGATTCATTTTGGGAAAATAAAACAGTAAAAAATATATTAAAAAACAAGGTTTATATAGGCACAACAGTGCAAAATAAAAGAAGTAGAATAAGTTATAAAAATAGAAAAATTAGACCAAATCCAGAAGAAAAATGGATAGCTGTAGAAAATACACATGATGCAATAATAGATAAAAAAATATTTAATACTGTGCAAAAAATTGTAATAGTTCAAAACTACAATAGAAATGAAAAGAAAAATACCTTTTTGCTAGATGGTTTACTTTTTTGTTATGAATGCAAACATAAAATAGGAGTAAGAGGAAAAAAGAATGGCAATTATTATATGGTATGTAATAATTATCGCAGAAATTCAAAGTTAAAACTTTGCACATCACATGGTTTTAGCTATTCTAATTTAGAAGAGACTATAATTAACTATATAAAAAATTTATTTCAAAAAATAGATAGTGAAAAAGTAGAATTAGAAGTAAAAAATGGAATGACAAAATATGATTATGGAAAAATACTTAAAAAACTAAGAAACGAGATAGAATTGATAAATAATAATATTGACCAAATGTATGTAGACAAATTAAACAATAAAATAAGTGAAGAAATGTATGAAAGATTATTGAAGAAATTTAAGAATGAAATAGGGGAAAAAGAAAACAAATACCTAGAGATTAAACAGCAAAAAGAAGAATCAAAACAAGATAATACTGAGAAGATAAAAAGTGTTGTACAAGAATTTCTAGAGTTAAAAGAACTAACACCAGAATTTATGAAAGTAATTATTAATAGAATTGAGATACATCAAGATAAACATGTAGATTTATATTTCAATTTTAAACAATTAAATAACTTAAAAGAAAAAACATAAGGCTAATTTAATGTTAAATATTAGATTAGTCTTAAATAAAAGGTTAAACTGCCTATTTTTGTATCAACCAGAAGGAATTTCTATGGCAGTACCAATGAAAAATGGTGGTATGAACCCAATACGAGTAGTTTTTTATGTAATTTTATCTGGAATAACTACAGGAGTAGGTGCCTTTTTTGGTGGATTAATAGGTTCAATATCGCAAGCTATAATTGCGCTATGCTTAGCATTTGCAGCAGGAGCAATGATTTATGTAGTTTCGGGAGAGCTAACACCAGAAGCAAATAAGTTATATAGTGGTAGAATGACAGCAATTGGTAACATTTGTGGATTATTATTGGGGATAATAGCATTAAATATTACCTAATATGTTGAAAAATAAAAAATATAAATGTTATAATATTAATACTAAAGAAAAAGATAGGAAGTGAAGCAATTGAAAATAATGTTTGTGTGCACAGGAAATACATGTAGAAGTGCAATGGCACATCATATGCTTGAAAAAATGATAAAAGAAAAAGATAATGTAGAAGTATATTCTTGCGGAATATATGCAGATAGTGGAGAACCAGCAACATATAGTGCAATAGATGTAATGAAAGAATATGGTGTTGATATGAATAATCATAGAGCAACAAATATTAAAGAAACAAAAATTGAGCAGATGGATTTAATATTGTGTGCAACAGTATCTCATAAGCAGATAGTGCTAAATATGTATCCTGAATTAACTGGTAAGGTATATACATTGAAAGAATATGTTGGAATTGGAAAAGAAGGAAAAAATATGGACATAAAAGACCCATGGGGGTGCAATATAGAAACATATAAACAATGTGCAGAAGAAATAAAGCAATGTTTAGAAATGCTGATAGACAATAATTCTAAGAAAGGAATATAAACAAAAATGCAGAATCTAATAGAAGGATTAAATGATAAACAAAAAGAAGCAGTCTTAGCAACAGAAGGACCATGCCTAGTTATAGCGGGAGCAGGAAGTGGAAAAACAAAAGTGTTAACACATAAAATTGCATATCTATTGTCAGAAAAAAATGTTAAACCATGGAATATACTATCAATAACATTTACAAATAAAGCGGCAAACGAAATGAAACAAAGAGTAGAAAAACTAGTGGGTGAAGCATCTCAAGAAATGTGGCTAGGAACATTCCACTCTATTTGTGTACGTATATTAAGAAGATTCATAGATAGAATAGGGTTTGACACTACATTCTTGATTTTTGATTCGACAGACCAAAGAACATTAGTAAAAGAATGTATAAAATCAATGAGATTAGATGATAAGCTTTTTACAGATAGAAGTGTCTTATCTGAAATAAGTAACGGAAAAAATGATATGTTAGAACCAAAAGCATATCAAGTAAAATATAATGGAGACTTTAGAAAAGAAAAAATAGGAGAAGTATATGAATTATACCAAAAAAAATTGAAAGAAAACAATGCACTAGATTTTGATGATATTATAAACTACACAATTAAAATATTAACAGAAAATCCGGATGTTTTGGAATATTATACAGAAAAATTTAAATATGTACTTGTAGACGAATATCAAGATACAAACAAAGCACAATTTATGTTAGTATCTATATTAGCCTCAAAATATGGAAATATAACAGTTGTAGGCGATAATGACCAAGGGATATATTCATTTAGGGGAGCAGATATTACAAACATACTAAACTTTGAAAAAGACTTTCCGGGTAGTAAAATAGTAAAACTAGAGCAAAATTATAGATGTACAGGTAATATATTAAAAGCAGCAAATGCAGTTATAAAAAACAATGAAAACAAATATGATAAAAAATTATGGACAGAAAATGAAGAAGGAAAACTACCTTGTATCTATAAAGCAGAAGATGAATATGATGAAGCATCATACATAGTAAAGCAAATAAATATGCTTAAAATGGAAGAATATTTAAAATTATCTGATTTTGTAATATTGTACAGAATGAATTCACAATCAAGGGCAATAGAAGATATATTCAGACGAGAAAATATTCCATACAAAATTATTGGAGGACTAAAATTCTATGAAAGAAAAGAAATAAAAGATATAATTGCATATTTAAGATTAATATTTAATACTTCAGATAATTTATCACTAAAAAGAATTATAAATGAACCTAAAAGAGGCATAGGAAAAACAAGCCTAGATAATATACAAGATATATCTGATAAAACAGGTAAGTCAATGTATGAAATAATAAAATATGCAGAACAATATGAGCTAAATAGGGTAAAGGCAAATAGCATACAATTTGTGGAAGTAATAGAAGAGCTAAGAAAGCAAGTAAACCAAATTCCTATATCAGAGCTAATAAAATTGACATTAAATAAAACAGGATATGTAAAAGCATTAGAAAATGAAAATACAATTGAAGCGGAAAGTAGAATACAAAACTTGGAGGAATTTTTAACAGTAGCAATAGAGTTCGAGGAGCAAATGGCAGAAAACACATTGGCAGAATTTTTAGAAAGTATAAGTCTAACAAGCGACATAGATAATATGGAAGAAAGCGAAGATACCGTTACTTTAATGACTTTGCACAGTGCAAAAGGGCTAGAATTTCCAGTGGTATTTTTAGTAGGAATGGAAGAAGGAATATTTCCAGGATATAAATCAATAGGAGAAATTAAAGAATTAGAAGAAGAAAGGCGATTATTCTATGTTGGAATAACCAGAGCAATGCAGTATTTATATTTGACTTGTGCAAAAAGAAGAACAATATTTGGTTCTACAAGCTACAACCAGATGTCAAGATTTTTAAAAGAAATACCAAAAGATTTATTAGACGGTTATGAAGAAATAGACAATGAAGATAATAATTCATTTAAAGACTCAAATTATGGTTGGGAATATGGAACAAATTATGCAGGAAAAGTTAAAACATATAAATTTGACAATGTAGAGAAAATACCGGAAGTTAAAGAAAAAGTGGGGGCATTTCAGTTTAGAACGGCAGAGAGCTTTTTAAATTCATTAAATAAAAAGGCAAGTGGTAGACAAGTGGATATAACTAAATATAAAGAAAGACAAAGAATCTATCATAAAAAATTTGGAGAAGGAACCATAAATAAAATAGAACAAGAAGGCGAAGATTATAAGTTAGATATACAGTTTGATAAAGTAGGACATAAAAGGTTAATGGCAAAATTTGCGGAATTAGAAATAATAGAATAAACAAATTGAGTTATATGTAAATAAGAGCAGTTCAGTACACAGAATGACTGCTCTTAAACAAGGATGTCCCAAATTGTGCAAATGGAACAATTAGGGACTGTTCCTAATTGAGAAGTTCTGTTTTTACTGTTTGTATTTCTGTTATTGTTGCTGGTTGAGCAGGTTTGTAATAGCCTTTGTTTTGTGCTATTTTAAATAGCTCGTACTGAAAGCTTTCATCACTATTGCGTATTTGTTGTATAGTTTGTCTTAATTGCATATTTTCTGCTTCTGAAATGACTCCTTGATATGTTGTAAGACTTGCTTTTACTCCGTCTAAAACGTCGTTAACCATTGTTTTTTCATCCATTAAAAAATCCTCCTATCCATTTAAAAATGACATTAATTTTTGTTTAGTATTTAATGCATCTTGAGCTGATTTTGTAAAAATTTGCTTAATTTGTGGGTCTACTGCTTGTGAAGCATATGTGTTTAGTTTTTGATAAGATGTTTCGTGTGCTCCTATCAAATGTCTTAAATTCTGTAATTCTACTTGACTTAAATTTGGCATTTTCACCCTTCCTTTCATAAGTAATATAAAGATATTATGAACATTAAATATTCATTTTATACAATAAATTGAATAAAAATGGAAGAAAAACAGTATAAAAATGAGGAAAAGACAGTAAAACACTATGTAAGCACGTAGAAGAAAGAATTCAAGTTGAAGTTGTTATTGTAAAATAAATAAAAATGGTATAAAATAATACAGATTATAATGATAGGAGAGTGTTTATTATTAATATACTAAAAAATGTAGCTATATACTCAAGAAAAACAATAAAAATTCTTGTTTTAGTGGCATTAGCAGTTATTTTTATTGGCAGTATTGTGTTTTTTTACTACAAACCGACATATGCAGTAACATTAAATGGAGAATTTGTTGGATATACAGATAACAAAAGTAATATGCAAAAAAAGATAAATAAATATATAAATGCAGAAGAACAATCAAATGTTGCATTTATTCAAGTTGACCAAATGCCAGAATATAAGCTTTGCCTATTAAAGAAAAATGTAAATTGTAACGACGAAGAAATTTATGCAAAGGCTATAGAAGATGGGACAGCATATTATAAATATTACGCAATAACAGATGATAAAGAGGAAAAGGCTTATGTGGCGACATTTAATGAGGCAGAAAAAGTTATTGCGGAATTAAAGGAAAAAGATAGTGATAACAAAGAAGAGTTAGGAATTGTAGAAAAATACGAGACAGAATTAAAAGAATTCACAGATGTTGAAAAATGTGTGGCTAAATTATATGTAGAACCGCCACCACAGATAGTATACGCAAGTGTTGCAGGATATGCTTCTGGAAATTCAAATGCAAAAGTTGATATAGGAATTAGTTTAATACAACCTGTATCTGGAATAATAACTTCAAGATTTGGACCAAGAACAAGAAACAACCATGGAGGACTTGATATTGGAGCACCAGGAGGGACACCTATAATGGCAGCAGCATCTGGAACTGTAACAACAGCGGGTTGGTTAGATGATTATGGATATTTGGTAGTAATATCACATGGAAATGGAGTTCAAACAGCATATGCACATTGTAGTCAAATATTAGTATCAACAGGGCAAAGCGTAAGTCAGGGAGAAGTAATTGCAAAAGTTGGAACAACAGGAAGGTCAACAGGAAATCATTTACACTTAGAGGTAAGAGTAAATGGCGTAAGATATGATCCACAAAATTATGTATATTAAAAGGATGTTAATTAAATAACATCCTCTTTTTTAGATATATGTTTATAAAATGCTATATGAGTTAATTGAATATATGGTAACAACCAAAGCATACCTATACCAAAGGTTAAAGATGCTAATAGAGCCCAACCAATAAAGCTTAAATCAAGTATAAAGAATTTCCAACGGTTATTTGTCATTAGTTCTTTTGATTTTGCAACTGCATCTTTTGGTTGTAATTCAGTTTCTTCAATAGATATCACATCAGACATTATATAGTAGTATGATTTTACTATAAGCCATATTAAAGAAACTGGGCAAATAATAGCTAAACAAATGACCAATACAGTAAGGTTTGCAGGCTGAGTCCAGTAAAAGACTATACCTAATGAAGTAAGAAGTATTGAAGAGATTATTAAAAGTATAAATGGAACTAATAATTTTAAAAACACATTAAGAGCTACTTTCCAAGCTCTAGCAAAATTATTAAATCCTAATGTAAAAAAGTTAAATGCTGATGTATCTTCGCCATTATAAAGCTTTACAAATTGGATTAATAAACCATATGCTAAAGGAACATTTATAATAGCAAAACCAATAGAAAGTATAGTATTAAGGCCATTGAATGAATAGCTTAAAATGGTATTAAAAATAAAATTTATAGCCATATATGCAAGAGTTATACAAGCTGCTTTTCCCCATTTTCCAGATAGTTTTTCACGAGCTTTTGCTCTAAAACTTGATAAATTCATATATAAAATCTCCTTTCCTTTTTTATAATATTATGATATATTAAGTATATGAAAAAATCAAGTAAAGTAGTAAGAAAAAACTCGAAAAATGTAAAAAGGAGCAAAAAAGATGAATAAAATTATTCAAATAATAGCAGATGAATTAAATGTAAAAGAGGAGCAAGTTACCAATACTATAAAATTAATAGATGATGGTAATACTATCCCATTTATAGCACGTTATAGAAAAGAAGTTACAGGTGGTTTAAGTGACGAGACACTTAGAGATTTAGATGAACGACTTAAATATTTAAGAAACTTAGAAGAAAGAAAACAAGAAGTAATTAAATCAATAGATGGACAGGGGAAACTTACAGATGAAATAGTGCAATCATTGGAAAATGCCAAAACACTTTCAGAAGTGGAAGACATATATAGACCATATAAACAAAAAAAGAAGACAAGAGCAACAATAGCTAAGGCTAAAGGACTAGAACCATTGGCACAAATAATATTTGAACAAAATGATAAAAGAAATATAGAAGAAATTGCAAAAGAATTTATAGATGAAGAAAAAGGAGTTTTAAACGTAGAAGAGGCAATTCAAGGCGCAAAAGATATAATTGCAGAAAATATATCAGATAATCCTAATTATAGAAAACAAATTAAAAGAATGTGCTATAGAGAAGGAATAATAATGGTTAAAGGCACAAAAGAAGAAAAATCGGCATATGATATGTATTATAATTTTAATGAAAAAGTAAACAGAATACCTAGTCACAGAATCTTGGCTATAAATCGCGGAGAAAAAGAAGAATTTTTAAAAGTTAAAATGGAAAAACCAGAAACTACTATTTTAGAAATGATTAATAAAGATATTATAAAAGGTTCTACGCAATATACTAAAATGTTAGAAGAAACAATAGAAGATAGCTTTAAAAGACTAATAGAGCCATCAATAGAAAGAGAGATACGCTCTGACTTAACAGAAAAGGCAGAAACGCAGGCTATAAAAGTATTTGGAAAAAATGCAAAACCATTATTGCTAGCAGCACCGCTAAAGGGGCTAACTGTAATGGGGTTTGACCCAGCATATAGAACAGGATGTAAAATTGCGGTAATAGATGAAACCGGAAAACTACTTGCTACAACAACTGTGTATCCAACAGAACCACAAAATGATGTAGAAGGAGCTAAAAAAGAATTAATAGCACTAATAAAAGAATACAATGTTAACATTATTGCAATAGGAAATGGAACAGCATCAAGAGAATCAGAAAACTTCGTGTCAGATATGATAAAGGAGTTAGGCAATGTTCATTATGCTATAGTAAGTGAAGCAGGAGCATCTGTATATTCTGCATCAAAACTTGCAACAGAAGAATATCCGGATATAAATGTATCTTTAAGAGGAGCGATTTCGATAGCAAGAAGATTACAAGATCCACTGGCAGAGCTTGTAAAAATAGATCCAAAATCAATAGGTGTGGGTCAGTATCAACATGATGTTGATCAAAAGAAATTATCAGAAAGTTTAACAGGAGTAGTAGAAGACGCAGTTAATAAAGTTGGGGTAGATGTAAACACAGCAACACCTTCTTTATTGTCTTATGTATCTGGAATTAACAAAACATTAGCAAGCAATATTGTAAAATATAGAGACGAAAATGGAAAGATAAAAGAAAGAAAGGAATTACTAAAGGTTCCAAAATTGGGAAAAGCAACATTTCAACAATGTGCAGGTTTTATGAGAGTATTTGATGGAAAAAATCCATTAGAAATAACAGCTGTTCATCCAGAAAGCTATGAAGTTGCAGAACAACTATTAAATATAATCGGCTTTAAAAAAGAAGATTTATTAAATAAAGAAAAGTTAATTATAATAAAAAATAAATTATCAGAATTAAAAACGCAGGAAACAGCAGAAGAGCTAAATGTGGGGGAAATAACATTAAAAGATATTATGCAAGAGCTTTCAAAACCAGGACGAGACCCAAGAGAAGATATGCCAAAACCAGTATTAAGGGCAGATGTATTGAAATTTGAAGATTTAAAAGAAGGAATGATACTAACAGGAACTGTAAGAAATGTAACAGATTTTGGCGCATTTGTAGATGTTGGAGTGAAACATGATGGACTAGTACATATTTCACAATTAAGCAATAGTTTTGTAAAAAATCCTTCAGATGTAGTATCTGTGGGAGATGTAGTAAAAGTAAAAATAATAGGAATAGATGAAGATAGGAAAAAAGCACAATTATCAATGAAAATCTAAAAAAACTGATAATATAAATAAAATACGGACATTTATTTGTCCGTATTTACCTATATTGTTCTTGAATTTTTTGTATTTCTTCATAATTTTTATTCAAAATATCTAAGAATACTTTAGCAATTTTAGGGTCAAACTGTGTTCCGGCACACCTTTCTATTTCTGCTTTGACTACCTCTAAAGGTAAAGCATCTCTATATGTTCTTTTGGATGTCATAGCATCAAATGTATCAGCAACAGCAGCTATTCTGGCGAAATATGGAATATCTTCACCAGCTAGTTGAGAAGGATATCCTTTTCCATCATATCTTTCGTGATGATGTTTTACAATAGGTATAATATCTTGAAATACTTTTGCATTGCATAAAATATGTGCACCAATAGATGGATGATTTTTAATTTCAGAATATTCATCATCTGTAAGTTTGCTATCTTTAAGCAATATGCTGTCTGGAATTCCTATTTTGCCGATATCATGAAATAAGCCACCAATTTTTAAAGTATTAATATCAGAGTCAGATAAACCAAGATGCTGACCAATTAAAACAGAGTATGCAGATACTCTATCTGAATGACCTCTAGTATAAGGGTCTTTTGCTTCAACTGTAAATCTAAGTGTTTCAACCATGTCTAAATATGCCTTTTCCAGATCACTGTAAGCATCTGATAATTCATTATTTATACGATTTATTTCATTTAATTGTTCAACAGATTTTATTGCAGCCTCAACTAATAGAAGCAATTGGTCAAATTTATCGCTTTTTTCACAATAACATTGTATATCCAATTTTCTTATAGTCTCTAATGGTGGAGCTAAATCTTTGTGTCCTGTTAGTAATAAAATGTAAAGTTCTTTATTAAATTTCCTTATTTCCTCAACAACTTTATCTCCATGAATAGGTGTCATCATAAAGTCTAATAGCATTAAATCAAAATGTTCTTTTTTTACACGTTCTATTGCTTGAATTGGATCAGTTATTCCTACAAAGTTATAACCATTTCTATTCAAAAGGACAGATAAAGAATCTAATACACCGCTATCATCATCAACTGCTATTATTTTATATCCTGTAGTGGTATTAGATTGAATATGCTTTCTCATAATATCACCTCTGTATTAAACAATACTATATTATAAAGTGGGGAAAAAATCAATAAGAAAGATGAAAAAAATGAAAAAAACTGTAATAAAAGTAAAATTTTACTTACATTACAGTTCTATTTTAACTATTGTGGTAATATAATATTAAATATTGTGCCTTTTCCTTCTTCTGTAGAATATGTAATATCTCCATTAAAATGTGCACGTATATTTGAATATGACATAAATAAGCCAATTCCAGTTCCATCTTTGCCTTTAGTTGTTATCATTTCTTTAAATAGTTTCTCTTGAACTTCTTTAGGAAGACCGCCAGCATAATCTCTAACAGAAACAATAACATCATTTTTTTCTTGAGTTATAATTAAATCTATTGTTTGCCCCTCTTTACCTTTATAGGCCTGAATTGCATTTGATATCATATTATTTATAACTTGAACCAAACCATTTATATTGCCATGAATCATAAGGGAAGTAGGAACTTTAAGGTCTAAATTCAAAGTAATTAAGGCTTTTTTCAACTCATGTTTCATAAGAATGTCAACTCTTTTAGTAAGTTCCTCAACCGTAAATGAATCAACAGTATTTTCAGATAAGGCAACAGCTTGACCTTTAACAGCTGTAATAATATCTGACATATATTCTAAATATGATTTTATCTTAGAAATCCAATCCTTCATATCGTTTGCAATAGCCAAATGGTCATCAATAGTAACATCTTTGTCAACTATAGACTCCTCATATTCTTTAATTAAATCTGTAAGACCCTCTGTAGCTCCCGAAATTGACATTATAGGAGATTTTAAGTTATGAGCAATACCACCAATCAATTGACCAAGAGAAGCCAAACGTTCCCTCTCAATTAAAATATCTTGGTTATCTTTAAGAGCCTGCATGTCTAATTTATGCTGAGTAATATCCTTAAATAGTAATAAAGTACCTAGAAAAATATCATTGTTATATAAAGTTGAAATTTCGATTGTAAAATATTTGTCTAGTGATTCTATGTGAATTTCAAAAGAAACAGTTTCATTAGAAGCCATAGCTTTTTGAATAGCGTTTTGAAATCTCTTTACGTTTACTTTATATTTTTTATGTTCTTTAAAAAATGTAAAAATATCTTTTCCTCTAATGTCATAATCATGCAACCTGAAAGTTTTTAAAAAAGTCTCATTGAAATCTGACATAACTAAATAGTCATCTAATACAAGATAACTATCGGAAATCCTATTTGCAATTATTTGAACTGCAATTGGAGCAATTCCTAAGAATTGAAATTTAAAAATTGCAAATGCAAAGCAGATCATAGTAAGTGCAAAGGAAATAGGAGTTATATAAACAGTCATAGGAAGTATCTTAAAAGTTCCTAATATATTAGTTACCAAAGGAATACTGATTCCTAGGATAAGCAATAAAGATTGCTTTGAAAAGGAACCTGAATTTTTCGAAGTTGCTTTTATCATTTGGAAAACCCCAAGCAATAATAATGAATATGAATAAATATTGTGAACAATCATATAACTCCCAGGGACACCTTCATTTATATTGATGGAATAATGTTTATAAAAAAGATGATGATAATCATTTGTCCATAATACTATTAGTGATAATGCAGGAACTATAAAGAATAGCAGATATCTTTTTTTAAAAGTAATTTTTGTTTTAGCAAAAATTAATCCTGTAAAAAAGATTGCGACTGGCAAAAAACAAGTTCCTATATAAATAAACTTTTCAAAGTTCCAAGGATCCCAATTAAAGTTTTTACTTAGAATATCTTGAAACATTACACCTAGGCAAATAACCAATACACAGATCAAATCTACGCAAAAAAATGTCTTTAATTGAGATCTTCCTTTTGTCCTTAGAACATATATAAGAGTAATGACTATTGATAAGGCTGACAACATTAATAAAAATAATGGTATAGAAATTTTATCTAGCATTTATTTATCTCCTTCTATAAAATGTACTTTCTTAAAATAATCAAAACATTTATTGATATAGAGACTATCATAAGAAACCCAGTTAAAACCGACTTTATTCAAAAATTTATTTGTAAAGTCACAATCTAGTCTAACCTTAGAAGTATATGTGAACTTTTTGTTTTTGTCAATATCTTGTATGATTCCAGAAATAGTATCTTTCTTTTTATTGTCTTCCAATATACCTGTTATAATGTATGACATTAATTCATCAGTAACAGGAATAATCTCAAAGCCTCTATCTAATAAAGTATTATACAATAAAGGAGCAGGCATTAAATTCGGATTGTATATATGGAATACATTGCAAGGACTGCTATATTCTAGTATTTTTATTATTGCATCAGCACATAAATCAACTGGAGTAAACTCAAGAGCATGCTTTAAAGTTTCTTTTGGGAAAGCTCCAATTTCAATAAATGATTTCAGTCTTCTAACAAAAGCATTGTCTTTAATATTTTTTTGGAACATTCCATCAGAATATCTATTAGTGATATTACCAATTCTAACAATTTGGACATCTAATCCATCTTCAATAGCTTCTAAAACTGAAATTTCAGCTTTGTATTTAGTTGTACTGTAAATGCCTTTAATACTTTGACCAACATATAAATCATGTTCAGTAAATAATTTCGAACCTTCTTCTTCAGGAGTAGTCGTAAGTTCCTCTTTTTCTCCAAAACCAGATATACTAATAGTCGAAGCATGAATTAATCTCTTATTATTCTTCTTACACAAGTCTACTATATATTGAGTACCTTTTACATTAATATCTTCAAATTCTTTCTTTAATCCAAAATGCTTAACAATAGCACCAGAGTTGATAACAACATCAACATTAGACACAACTTCATTATAATCACTTTCAGATAAGCCTAAATTTTCTTTTACCAAGTCTCCTGCAACAACTTTTATTCTATCTTTACAATTATTATAGAAATCTTCTCCAAAATAGAAATTTAGATAACTGATAATTCTATCTTCTGGAGACATATTGCTCTTTGGTCTGATTAAACAATAAGCTGTACCTGATTCGTGTATTAAGAACGAATGTAGTATGTGAGCACCTAAATATCCAGTGCTTCCTATTATAAGGGCATTTCTAAAACTATACTTTTCAATTTTATCCAAGTTGTCAATAGAGTTTGCTTTTAAAAGATTATTGATTTTAGAATAATCATAATTTGCCATAAAATGTTCTTCAGGGCTTGGCAATTTCTTTGATAATTGTCTAATAGTAGGAAAGTTAAATATATCTGCATACTCAAATTCCAAGCCATATTTCAAAGCCTCTATTTGCATATTAATTGCAAGGATAGAATCTCCACCAATATCAAAGAAATTATCATCAACAGAAATCTTATCTGTTTTAAGGATATTCTTCCAAATTTCTAATAATTTCTCTTCGTTTGAATTAAGAGATCTAATGTCAACAGTTGCAGAAGCAAATTTGTTTACAACAGGAAGAGGAAGAGCTTTTCTATCAACCTTTCTATTAATGGTATAAGGCATTTTATCAAGCTTTATAATATAAGTAGGCACCATGTAAGGAGGCAAGAACTTCCTCAAATTTTCCTTAACTATATTCTCAGCTAAGTTATTATCTGCTACGTAGTAACCACATAAAGATTCTTTACCATCAAGAGAAACTTTATTAACTATTGCAGAAGTAACTCCTGGCATTTTTAACATCTCATCTTCTATTTCACCAAGCTCAATACGAAGTCCTCTTAACTTTACTTGATTATCTATTCTGCCTAAACACTGAACTTTACCATCAAATGTCCAACGGCCAATATCACCAGATTTATATATCTTTCCAGAACCAAAAGGATTTTTTAGAAATCTTTCGGCAGTCAATTCTGCTTTACCAATGTAGCCATCTCCTACTTGTATTCCTCCTATATATATTTCACCTATTACACCAATAGGCACCTGTTTCATATTTTTATCTAATATATAAATTTGTGTATTCAATATAGGTGGACCAATTGTAATTTCCTTTTCTCCATTTAGGTTTTGAACATTTGAAAGTATAGTAATCTCACTAGGACCATATATGTTATATATAGTTATGTCATCTGCTAATGCTCTTAGGTCTTGAACAAATTTTTCTGGCAAAGGCTCTCCACCAAAAACCATGTTTTTAACTCTTGCAAGAGCAGTATCAGGTTCTCTATTATCATAGTTTATTTTCATTAAACTTGGGGTAACAGTCATTACATCAACATTGTATTTTTTTATTAATGCATCTAAAAGTTTTGGATTTCTGTGCTCTGCATTATTAGCCATAACAACTTTCAAACCATGTGTTAAGGAAACGATAATTTCATAAACAAATATATCAAAAGGTGTAGAAGTTACAGAAGCAATAGCATGCTTGTTGCCTTCTTTTAAATAATCTAATACTTTTGTCATAGCCTGTACCATATTAGACATTCCTATTTGATTTAGCATTACACCTTTTGGTGTTCCTGTAGAACCGGAAGTATATATAATGTATGATAAGTCTGTTTCTTTAACAGAAACATTTGGATTAGAAGTATGTTTACCATAGATTTCGGTATTATCTAAGTCTATTTCTATAGAATTTTTAATTTGCGCAACTTTTTCACGCAGTTCTTTCTGAGTTAAAACACGTTCTATCTTACTGTCGTTAATATAATATTCGGTTCTGTCAATAGGGTAGGTAGGATCTACGTTTAAAAATGCAGCTCCAGCTTTTAATATTCCTAGCATACAAACAATAGTCTCTAAAGAACGATTAGTCATTATTGCAATAATGTCATTAGGTTTTACACCTTTAGATATTAGGTAATGTGCTAAACTATTTGCTCTTTCATTAAGTTCCTTATAAGTTAAAAATTTATCATCACAGATAACGGCTACATCATCAGCATGCAATACAGCTTGCTCTTCAAAAATTTTAGAAACAGGAGCTCTGTTAATTTTACCATAAGTATTATTAAATTTATCTAATAACTTTTGCTCATCATCAGTTATAATATTAACATTTTGAACATCATCATTAAATCCTTCTATTATTTGTTTTAGAACAAATAGATAATGTTTTAAGAAACTTGTCATAGTATTTTCTTTAAATAAATCACTTCTATATTCAAGATTTATTTGATTAGACTTAGGTGCAATTTCTAATGTAATAGCAAATTTTGCAGTATTAGTTACAGTTGGAAGTATTTCAGCTTTGTTGTTAGTCAAAGTAGATGTATCTTCCTGGTTTTGATAAGTTAAAACTACATCAAACAAAGGATTTCTCGAATGATCAACAGTAACTTGCAAGTCTTTAACAAGCATATCGTAAGGATAAATCTGATGATCTAAGGCACCAGTAACAGTATTGTTTACAAAAGTAATTAAATCTGAAACTGATTGAGTTTCTAATATTTTTGTTCTCAAAGCAATGTTATTAACAAACATGCCAATAATATTTTGTAAGCATTCAATACTTCTGTTGGCAACAGGACTTCCGATAACTATATCTGTTTGTCCAGTATATTTATAAAGAGTAACAAATAAAGCTGTTAAAAATACAGAATAAGTTGATACGTGCTGTTCTTTTGCAAAAGTTGAAACTTCGTCAATTATAGACTGCTCAAGATGATTATAAAGTTTATTGCCGGTATAAGTTTGATTTGCTGGCACAGTATAATCAAAAGGCAAATTCAAAGTTTCAAAATCGAAATCCTTAAAACAATTTAACCAATACTTTTTATCATCAGAAAGCTTATCTTCATTTATTAAAGTGTTCTCCCATACAGAATAATCTGTATATTCCACTTCAAGAGGTTCAATGCTTTCACTATTATATAGCTTAAACAAGTCATTTACTAATATGTTTAGAGAAACACCATCCATAACAATATGATGAGAATCAAATAATAATAAGGTTTGTTTGTTATCTATATAATGAATTTCAGCTCTTAACAAAGGTGCTTTTTCTAAATCGAAAGGCTTAGCGAAATTGTTTACTAGCGAATCTATTTCACTGCTTGTATTGTTAAATGTTTCGACCGCAAAATCAACATTGTCTAAAATTTTCTGTTTTATTTCCGCATCATCAATAATAAAAGTTGTTCTAAATGAGCTTTGACTTTTTATGATTTGCTTAAATGCTCGTTCTATTCTGTCTCTATCCAAAATAGAGTGTACTATTATAGCACCCGGAGTATTGTACAATATGCTATTTTCTCCCGACATTTTTTGAGAGTAATAAATTCTTCGTTGAGCAGAAGATAGAGGATATATGTTATCCTTGCTTTGCTCATGAACAATTGAACTATGAACGTAGACACATGAAGAGTTATCCTTTACTAGCATGCAAATTGCCTCTACATTACTAGCACTGATTATATCTCTTACAGTGATGTTGGTATTAAAGTGCTGATTCAATAAGGTTGAAAATTTAATTGCAGATAAAGAATCTCCACCAAGCTCAAAAAATGAGTCATACAAATTAACAGGGGAGTTATCTAAACAAAGAGATTTGTTTAGGATAAGCTCGACTTGTTTTTCAATTTCGTCTTTTGCAAAATATTTATCAGTAGATGAAGCACTAGAATAATACTCAAGTAGTTTTTTCGAGTCCAATTTTCCGTTATAGTTGATAGGAATTTTTTCAATAGAAATTATTTTAGTAGGAACCATATAATAAGGCAATTTTGTTTTTATATAATTTCTAACATCTTCTAAAGGTATAGTATTTTTACAAACTACAAAGGATAAGATCTTGTTTTTGTCAACAATAGAAACACTTTCAACAATGTCAGGAAATTCTAATAAAACTGAGTTGATTTCATCTAATTCAATTCGGTATCCATTAATTTTTACCTGCTTATCTCTTCTGCCTACATATTGAAGGTCCCCATTAGGGAGCATATATCCTAAATCTCCTGTTTTATAAACAGTATCATTTATTGAAGGAATATATATGAATTTTTCGGCAGTTTTAGCTTCTAAATTTATGTATCCTTTTGAAAGGCAATCGCCCGCAACACAAATTTCTCCAATAGTGCATTTTGGTTGAATCATGTTATTAGAACTTAAAATGTAAGCTCGACAATTAGGCATTGGACGGCCTATTGGTATTATAAAAGAAGTATCAGAATTTTCTGAAATATACATCTTAGATATGCAACATATCGTGGCTTCGGTAGGACCATATCCATTATGAATTTGCATATCAGGATTTAGAGATAGGTATTTATTTAAAGTTGTATTATAAATACTTTGTACGCCAACTAAAAGCTTAGCAAGTCCGTGATAGTCTCGTAAGGCCAAGATATTATATACAGCTTCTAATAAATTAGGAGGTATAAATGAAAAAGTTATACCATTTTTAGAAATATAATCTCCAAGCAATTCGGCATTAAATATACTATCATCAGCTAATAAGTGTAATGAAGCACCAAATAGAAGAGGAATAAATATCTCCTGCATACTTGCGTCAAAAGCAACGTTGGCAATACTTAATGCTACATCATTGTGACAAATAGAGTTATTAAAACGATTTTGAATACCATATACATGATTTATTAGAGATTTGTTAGAAACTCCGACTGCTTTAGGTTGTCCTGTAGAGCCAGAGGTGAAAATGACATATGCTAAATTATCACTTGACGTTTCTATGTTTAAATTTTCGGTAGACATAGATATATCGAGGTTCTCTATATTAAAAACATTATATGTTGAACTTATATTGTTACTATAATTTTTATGAGATATAACAAGAGGTGCATTTATATCCTGTAACATATAATTTATTCTATCAACTGGATATTGAGTGGATATAGGAACAGCCACGTTCTTACTCTTTAAGACTCCTAAAAGAGTAACAATATAATCTATAGATTTGTTCATATATATTGCAACGAAAGAATCTACTATTGAATTTGAAGATAGGTAATTTGCTAACTGATTTGATTTTTCGTTAAGTGCTCTGTATGAAAGAGTTTGATTTTCAAAAACTACGGCAACAGAATCCGGATTTTTAGAAACTTGTTCCTCAAACAAACTAATCAAAGTCTTGTCCATAGGATAATCCATTGTAGTATTATTAAAATCATTCAAAATCTGTTTTTTCTCTTCTGGAGTTACAATTTCTATAGCGGAAACATTAATCTCGTTATTTGATAATACTTGATGAATCATGTTTTCAATACGATTATGTAAATTATTAATGTAATTTACATCATATTTTGATGTTTTGTAATCATAAAAAACATTTAAGCCAGTAGAGTTGTAATCCACCATATGAATTTGCAAATCATCAGCACAAGTACCATTAAATACCCAATGAGAATCACAATCAATCTCATCATTTACAGTATTTGTAATCTGATAAGATAAAACAACATTATATAAATTTGGAATACTAGAATCTAATTTTCTTAAATCTTCTAGTATGTTTTGATATGGGTATCTTTGGTGTCTTAACATAGATAGGCAACTTCTAGCCATAGATTTACTAAAATCTACGAAAGAAGAGTCGTTTAAAATATTTACGCGCAAAGGAACAGTACTAATGAACATACCATTAGTGTTCTTATCCGCAAAATCTAATCTATTTAAAATTGGCGTACCAATAACAAAATCATCTAAATTTGATACTCTACCAATATAAATCGAAAAAATCGACATGAAAAAATTATATATTGAAATTCTATTATTCTTACAAAATTCAGAAACTTTGTCCATAACTTGCTTAGAAATAGCAAACTTTTGCCTTTTAGCAGTACAAGAAACTTGATTAGAAGATTCTGCTGAAAAGCATGGAATTGTAGCAAGTTCAGGTACAGTATTAAAAACCTCAGCCCAATATTTTTTATCTTTTTCAAAACGAGGGCTATTTAAATACTCTTGTTCTTCTTTTATATAATTAATATATGAATATTCTACATCATCAGATTTAGTATTTTTTATCAAGTTGGTATATTCCTGAACAATTTCCTTGCAAAATAGGCCAACTGTCCAAGAGTCCGAAATAATATGATGCATAACAGAGATAACGCCACCAGTGCCGTCTGGTAATCTAAAAATTTTGACACAAAATAAATTAGAATTCTCCATAGAGAAAGTAGTTTGACACATTTTTTCTTCAATTAATAATAGCTCAGCCATGTCGTTTAAATCAATAATTTCGACGAAATAGTTTTCTAAACTAACAAAAATTTGCTTGATATTATTACCGTCTTTAGTAAGTTTTATATGGAAGTTATCATGTGCCAAAATAACATTAGACACAGCTTTAGAAAGTGCAGAAAAATCCAACTGCGTTTTTAAATGCACTGTACCGCCAATATTATTTACAGCCGTTCCTTTATAATATTGCTCCATGTTCCATATATTCTTTTGAGGATTTGTTAGGTTATAAAATTTTTTTTCCATAATAAACTTTCCCCCATTGTTAAATTTTTCTCTATTGTATAATAATCAAGGCAAAAAAGCAAAACTTTCAACGTGAAAAGTCAAAAAAAGTGCATATTCGACACGAAACGACAAAATATAAACACAATTTTGACGAGTTAATTATACTAAGCAAATTATATATTAAACACATAAAAAAATCAACAAAATAGCGTTATATATTATAGAAAACTTAATTTTAAAAGCAAAATATCAGGAAAAAGGAATGTTGTTGTAGAGGTGATTTTAATCGCCCGCCATAAATTCCTTAGAAACGGTTGATTTTTTCGAAAATTGTTGTAAAATGTAATAATAGACAATAAAGAAAGTAGGTAAAAAAATGCTAAAAAAAGCATACAAACATTTTTTAACAGTAACAAAACATAAATATTATGTTTTTAGGTTAAGTATAAAAGCGGGAATTCCAGTAAGAGGATTTCTACATGACTTTTCCAAATATTCTTTTACAGAATTTTGGGAATCGGCTAAGTATTATACAGATGGTAAAAGCAGTCCAATAACAAATTGCAAAAGAGAACGCGGATACTCAAAAGCATGGTTACATCACAAAGGAAAAAATAAACACCATCACGAATACTGGTATGACTATGAAACTACAGATGAAGTGCCTGTTATACCATATAAATATACAGTAGAAATGATATGTGACCAATTGGCAGCAGGAATAACATATAATGGAAAAAATTGGAGAAAAGATACACAACTAAAATATTGGAGAAATGTAGAAAACAGAAGAAAGATAAATCCAAGAATTGCTAATATGCTTGATGAAGTATATGTACAGGTAAGCAAACAAGGAATAGACAAAGTGATAAATAAAAAGAATTTAAAAGAATTATATAAAAAATATTGTGAATAAAATAAAAACCTATGCATACGTAGATAATACATAGGTTTTTTATATGAGCAAATTATTTAAAATATTTAATTCCTGTTTTAATAGCATTGTTATTCATAATAATTTCGCCATTTTCAAGCAATTTACAAATAAAAAGACTTGAATTGCTAATAAACTTTGCAAATTCAATAATAGCAGAATTGAATTTGGCAATATTAGAATATTTAAGATTAATATTATCAAAAACAATGTAGTAATCTTTTTTGTACAAATATAGTAAAATGTTTTTTGCAACCTTGTAACTTAAAGAAAGATTGTGATTTTTTAAGTATTTAACAAAATTACAATAATCATCAAAGCTAGCAAATTTATAAATAGCATATTTTGAATCTATTTTAGTATTTTTTCTTTTTACAGATACTTTTTTATGTAGGTTTTTGGAATCGGGTACAACCCTTGTAACAGTAACAATAAACTCCCCATTTGCCATAGCTAAAGCCTCTATACGTACAGGATAATCTTTAAATTCAAAACCAATTTCTTCTTCTGCTTCTTCTAGAATATCCAAAAATAAATCTTGTTTTTCTAAAGGGTTAGACATAAAAGAATGAAAATCAATATTTTTATCTTTTAAATCTTGAGAAGTTAGGGTAATTTTAATTTTATTTTCACTAAGTTTTTCAAACTTCATTATACAGCCTCCAAACATCACTACTACATATAATATTATAAATCCATATAATTGTGACAATTTTTACTATAACACAAAACAATCTAAAAAGGAATAGTAAATACAAAAAATATTGGTAAATGCAAATTCTACATTTGCATTTAATAAATTTGCCGTAACTATATGATACATCATTAATAATTATTAAAATAATTATAGCACATATATAAATAAAATTAAATGATAAAAAAATGGAAAAACAGAATGATGAAAAAGTATATTTGCGTAGGGATAGGAGCTAAAAAACATAAATGTGTAACATTACTGAAATAAAAATGTAAATAAAAAGAAATAAATGTCTAAAAATGAAATGTTGCATAAAGTTTCCGTAAAGAATTAGTTTAAATGAGCCTCAAAAAGCAAAGTTGACAAATTTTTTAACAAAGGTAAAATGAAGTAAAGAAAAACGGGAGGAATGTGATATGTGCAAAAGAAATAAAGTATGTATATACATGTTTATAGTAGTAATGGTGCTACAAATTATAATACCAGCACTAAGTGTTATTTTAGAAACAAGTTATACATTAATATCAGAAGCTGATGTTATCACTGAATGGGATATAGGTGCTTCAGGAAGCAATATAACCGCAAAACTATATGATAGTGGTACATTATATATAGAAGGAGAAGGAGCTATAAAGGATGACACGGAATGGAAATTTAGAACCACAGATGTAAGGGATTGGATAACGACAGTGCAGATAAAAGGAAATATAACAACTATAGGAAAGATGGCATTCTTTGGATTTAGAAATTTAGAAGCTTGTATTGATTTTGATAAGAGTGTTAAGGTAGTAAAGAATCAAGCATTTGGTAAATGCCCAAAGTTGGAGAGGGCGGATTTTCCTAACTTAAAAATAGCAGAGAAATATGCATTTTCTGATTGTGAAAGATTAACAATAGCAATTCCATATGATATAGAAAGAATAGAAAATGGAGCATTTAAGTTTGTTAATAAAGTTAAAGGAAATGTAAAAAAATCTGGAATAACTGGGAGCGGAGAACATCTAGTACTTAGTAATACACTAAGCTATTTAGGAGATGAAGCTTTTAAATATGTTAAAAACTTAAGTGGTGTAATTATAACACAAGCGGACTTTACGCATAATAAATTGGCATCTATATTTCCTAAGGATACAAATTTGTATATTAGGCAAGATAGTTGCTTCAAGAGTGCTACTAAATACAAAAGACATTATGCGAAAAATTCTAAACAGACAGGCAACCCAAAAACAATTTATGAGGTTGGAAACAAATTAGATATAAAAGGATTAAAACTTCAGGTTACATATGATGATAATACAACAGTTACCTATCCGTTTAATCAAGAATTTCTATATAGTTCTCCAATAAAAAATGGTGAACAACTTAGTTCAAGTCATAATAATATAGCATTACAAGTTTGTGTTGGAGATGAAAGAGTGACATCAAGTTATGAGCATGGATTAACATATATAAATATTACTGTTAAACCAAAAACAACGATACAAGAGATAAAAGTAGAAACCAAACCAACTACTTTAAATTACACAGTAGGTCAAAAATTAAATACAAATGGTATGGTAGTTGTTTTAATAGATAATAGGGGCACTAGAATTGTCCTAGATGATTCACAATATGAATGTAGCCCGATAAATTTAGATAAAGCTGGAAAACAAAAAATAACCGTAAAATATAAACAAGATGAAAAGTTAAAAGCCACATTTTATGTAACGGTTAAAAAACCAACTTATGAAACAGAAATTGTTAATTATCCAAAAACGGAATACAAAGTTGGAGATAAATTAAAATTAACAGGCTTACGTGTTAAATTACAATATACAAGTGGTCCATCAAATGGCCAGATATTATATTTTAATTTAAATGATATGAGGACAAATCCTGTTAATGAAACTCAATTGAATGAAACTGGAACTGTTGATGTAACAATGACATCAAACAATGGAGAAAATTTAGGAATTTTAGAAGTTAATGTATTACCAAAAACAAAAACAGTAACTAAAATTGAAATATCAAAAAAACCTAGGACAAATTACACAGTAGGAGATTCTTTAAGTACTAAGAATTTAAAACTTAAAGTAACATATAATGACGGCACTTCAAGTTTTGAAACATCGGGATTTACTACAGATCCTAAAAAGGAACAACACTAACAGCAGCAAATAAGAGCGTTAAAGTCACATATGGAGGTAAAACGGCAAGTTACAGTATAAGTGTTACGCCAAAAGAAATAGTTAGAATACAACCAGCGGGAGAATTTAATTTTGTATATACTAAAGGAGACAAATTAAATTTAGAGGGGCTAAAGTTAAAAGTAACATATAATAATAATGACACAGAAATAATAGAAGAAGGCTTTACAATAGAGCCGAAAAATGGAACAATACTAAATGAAGTAGGTTCAGAAATAGTAAAAATTAAATATAATAATAAAGAGACAAGAGTATTTTTGTTTATAAATGAAAGAACACTAATTAGAATAGCATCAACAAATTTAGGGAAAAGCGACTATATAGAAGGAGAAAACTTTGAAGCAGGAGAATTATTCCACGTAGTTGCTGTGTATGATAATAATTCAATGGAAGAAGTATTTAACTATACGGTAGTAGATGGAGATAATTTGAAATTGGGTCAAAAAACGGTAACTATTAGTTATGAAGAAAATGGCAAAACGGTAACAACTACAACTCCTATAACTGTGACTCCAAAACAATTAGAAAAAATAGAAATAACAAGAGAACCAAATAAAACTACATACATACAAGGGCAAAATTTTGATTCGACAGGAATGCAAGTAACAGCAACATATAATAGTGGTAAAACAGCAATAATTAATAACTACTCTGTACCAAATGGACAAAATCTAACGGTTGGGATGACTTCTGTTAAAATAGTATATACAGAAAATGGGGTAAGCAAAGAAGTAGAGCAACCAATAACAGTAACATTAAAGCAACCTATTAATATTAGAGTAAAAGAAAATGTAAAAAAAGTTTATATAGTAGGCGAAAAAGTTGACAAAACAAATATGTGTGTAGAGATAGAATATGATGATGGCTCAATAGAGCAAGTAACAAATTATGAAGTCGATACAGAAACTTCATTAAGTAGAGCAGATAAAACTAGAACAATTACATACAAAGAAGGAAATACAACATTAGAAGCGGAAATAGATGTACCTGTATTGCCAGCCGAAATTCAGAAAATTAGTATAAAGCAATATCCAGATGATGTGAATTATGTTGTAGGTCAAAAATTCTTTTCAAATGGATTAATATTACTAGTAAAATATGCAGACGAAACAGAAGAAGAAATAACAGAAGACTTTACATTAGACTTGCCAGATGGAAGTGTATTAACAAAAGCAGAAACAAAAACAGTAAAAGTAAACTACATGGGACAAGAGGTAAAATTTGATATTAATGTAAAAGAAAATAATGATATACAAGCATTAACAATAATGGATGGTTCTATTGAGACAAATTATGAAATTGGCGAAAAATTGGATTTAAGAGGATTAGTGCTAATATCAGAAGGTTCAAACAATGACATAAAAGTTATTTGGGGAAATTACGAATGTGAGCCAGCAGAAGGAACAGAACTAAATACCAAAGGACAACAAACAATAACTATTAAATATGCAGGTAAAAGTGCCGTTCTAAACATAAATGTTGGAGAACACCAAGTTGAAGAAATAGAAATAGAGAATTTACCAAAAACTAAATATGTAGTGGGACAAGCATTAGATTTAACTGGATTAAAATTAAAAGTTATGTATGATAATGGAACAGAAGAAATTGTAGAAACAGGATATACATCAAGTATAGAAAATGGAACAATATTTAACAATGTGGAAAATAAAACCATAGAAATATCATACAAAGAAAAAACAACAAGTTTTGATATTGATGTAGTAAAAAAACAAGTTGAAAAATTAAAGGGAATATCTGCACCTACAAAAACTAAGTATAAAGTTGGAGAGGCACTAGACTTATCAGGAGTTAAATTTAAGGCAATATATAATGACGGAGAAGAAAAAGAAATAGAAACTGGATATACAAGCAGTATACCAAACGGTACAATTTTGGACACGATAGGATATAACCCTATAATATTAGAATATGAAGGTAAAACAATAACTGCATTGGTATTTGTAGGAGAAATAGCAATAGAAAGCATAAGCATAAACACAGAGCCAGATAAGGTTGTCTACCAAGTAGGAGAGCAATTAGACCTAACAGGATTATCTATAAAAGTAAAATATGAAAACGGAGAAGAAGATATAATTAAAAGTGGCTTTGAAACTACACCAGAAGATGGAGAAGAACTAAACATAAAAGGACAAAAAGAAGTAACAGTAAAATTAGGTGAAAAAACGGCAACATTTAATGTAGATGTACAAGGTAAAAAAGATGCACCAACATTGACAGAAATAAAAATAGCAAAAGCACCAGATAAAACAAAATATAAAGTTGGAGAAAACTTTGACAAAACAGGAATGGTGGTAAAAGCAATCTACAGTGATGGAAACAGTAAAGAAGTAACAGATTATATATGTATGCCAGAAGAACAATTAGAGAAAGAAACAACAGAAATTACAATAATTTACACAGAAGATACAATAACTAAATATGCTAAACAAAAAATAGAAGTTGTAGAAGACGGTGGCGGAGACAATCAAGGAGACAATAACAACAACAATAACAACAACAATAACAACAATAATAATGACAATGACAACAGTGGAAATAATAATAATGGAAATAATAGTAATAGTAACAATAATAATAACAACAGCAACAACGGTAATAACAATAATAGCAATAACAATAATAATACCAACGACGGAAAAAATGAAGATAAAGTGGACGGAAAAATACCACAAACAGGTGAAAATAGCATTATGCTAATTGCCGGAGCAATTTTAACTGTAATATCAGTTATTATATACATAAAAATTAAAAAATTTGAAATATAAATATATTCTAAAACACGGCATATGCTACAAACAGCATATGCCGTTAAAAGTGCAATTTTTTTTCCTATACATATTGAAAAAAAAGCATATTGCATATATAATACAGTAGAACAAAAGAAAAGTGGGAGGGAGAAAAATGGCAACCAAGAATAAAAGTGTATTAATATTGTTATTGTTCATATTATGCGGATTGGTAGTAGGTGGATTCCTAGGAGAGCTTGCTTCAAAAGTTGACTTCTTGTGGTGGGTGTCATATGGCGAAGAATTTGGAATTTCATCACCTGTAACAATAGACTTAAGTATTATAAAACTTACAATAGGATTTATGTTTAAAATAAATATTTCATCTATTATTGGGCTAATATTAGCAATATTTATATATAGAAAAGTTTAATTTATTCTAAAGAATTTTACGGGGGAAGAAAGGATAGAAATATGAATATCAAAGAAATCCCCCAATCAGAAAGACCTTATGAAAAATTGGAGATGTATGGTGCACAAGCACTTTCAAATGCAGAATTATTGGCAATAATAATCAAAAGTGGAACAAAGGAAGAAAGTAGCATAGTGCTAGCACAAAAAATACTATCTATGCAAAAAAATACACAAGACAGTTTGAGATTTTTACAAGACATATCTATAAAAGAATTTATGAGTATAAAGGGAATTGGTAAAGTAAAGGCAATACAGCTATTAGCAGTGTGTGAATTAACTAAAAGAATATCAAGACCAATTAATAACTTTAATATACAAATAAAATCTCCCCAAGATGTAGCAAATTTACTAATAAATGAATTGAAATATGAAAAAAGAGAAATAGTAAAGGTACTAATGCTAAATTCTAAAAATAATGTTTTAAAAATACAAGATGTGGCATATGGTGGTACAAGCTTTGCTGTTTTTGAAATAAAAGATGTGTTAAAAGAGGCAATAAAAATAGGTGCACCTAAAATAATTTTAGTACATAATCATCCAAGTGGAGACCCAACACCAAGCGATGAGGATATAGAACTTACTAAAAGGCTGATTCAAGTAACAAAAATGCTAGAAATAGAAATGATAGACCATGTAGTATTAGGAGATGGAAAATATAAAAGTATAGTTTCTATGCTTACTAATGGTAAAATTGGATAAAATTATTTAAGAGTCAACTTTTAATACACGAAAGGAAGAATATAAAATATGAAATTTTTTAATTTTGTTTCAAAAGATATAGGTATTGATTTAGGAACGGCAAACATTTTAGTTACCTTAAAGGGAAAAGGCATAATACTTAAAGAACCATCAGTGGTAGCAATAGATAGAAAAACAGGGGCGATACTAGCAACAGGACATGAAGCTAAAGAAATGCTACGGAAGAACACCAGGAGATATAAAAGCTGTTAGACCAATGAAAGATGGAGTAATAGCAGATTTTACAGCTACTCAATTAATGCTAAAAAATATAATGAAAAAAATAGTACAAAGACATAACTTGGGCAAGCCAAGAGTTGTAGTAGGAGTACCATCTGGAATTACAGAAGTTGAAGAAAGAGCAGTGGAGGAATCCGTATTACAAGCAGGTGCTAAAGAAGTCTATTTAATAGAAGAACCAATGGCAGCTGCAATAGGAGCAAACTTAGATGTAGCAGAACCAAGTGGAAGTATAATAGTAGATATAGGCGGAGGAACTACAGAAGTGGCTGTTATTTCTTTAGGTGGCATTGTTGTAAGCAATTCGCTAAGAGTAGCGGGAGATGAACTTGATGAAGATATAGTAAATTATATAAAAAAAGAAATGAACTTAGCCATAGGAAGTACTACGGCGGAGCAAATAAAAATAGAAATAGGATGTGCTATGCCACTTATGTCTGAAACAAGTATGCAAGTAAGTGGAAGAGATCTAGGAACTGGATTACCAGAAACAGTAACAGTAACATCTACACAAATACAGGAAGCAATGCAAGATTCAATAGAAAAAATAATAGATATAGTAAAGCAAACATTAGAAAAAACACCACCAGAATTAGCATCTGATATAATGGAAAAAGGAATAGTGCTAGCTGGCGGTGGAGCACTTATCAAAAATTTTGATAAATTATTATCAATAAGAACAGAAATGCCAGTATATGTCACAGAAGCCCCATTAGACTGCGTAGTTAAAGGAACTGGAAAAACAATAGACGATTTAGAAAGACTAAAATCAGTTTTAATAAACTCTAGAAGGAAAAGATAACATAACCGGAGGAGAACATGTATAAAAATAAAAAAGGCGGAATAGTAGGTATAATAATAACAATTATTATATTAATAATTATAGTTTTATTAACAAATGTGGAAATAAATAAGGTATCAGGGCTAGAAAAAGCCTTTGATACTATTGTTATGCCAATACAAAATAGCCTTGTATATTTAAAAAATAAAATTAAAGGAAATGATAGTTTTTTTCAAAATATAGATAAGCTAAAAGCTGAAAATGATGACCTAAAACAAAAAAATAGCGAGTTAGAGCAAAAATTAAGAGAATATGAAATTATTAAATCAGAAAATGAAACATTAAAAGAATATATGAACTTAAAAGAAAAATATAGTGACTATGAAAGTATACCAGGATATGTAATAAATAAAGAAATAAGTAATTTTGGAAATACTCTAATAATAAATGTAGGACAAAAAGATGGAATAGAGCCAAACATGACGGTTATTTCTGACAAAGGTTTAGTTGGATATATTATATCTACAACTAACAACACCTCTAAGGTACAAACAATAATAGATACAGCAACAGCGGTAAGTGCAACAATAAGTACCTCAAGAGATAGCATTATTGTAAGAGGCACATTAGATGAAAACTATAATTTAAAGGCAACATATATACCAACAGATGCAAAATTATTGCAAGGCGATACTGTAGAAACGTCTGGAATAGGTGGAATTTATCCTAAGGGTATAAAAATAGGAAAAATAAAAGAAATAGTAAACACAAAAAATATAACAGACAGGTACGCAATAATTGAAACAGCAGTTGACTTTTCAAAATTAGAAACAGTTTTGGTAATAAAATAATAGGAGGGCTAATTGAAAAAAACATTATCAATAATACTTATATTAATAACTTTTTTTGTAATATATTTTTTGCAAATAAACTTGTTTAGTTGGTTTAATATATACGGAGTTTCTCCAAATTTGTTTATAATTTTAGTATTAATTATAGGGCTCTTTATTGGAAAAAAAGTTGGATTAGCTTTAGGAATTGTACTGGGATTATATATAGATGTTGTAAATGGAAAAATATTTGGACAAGTAGCCTTAATGCTTGGAATAGTAGGGCTACTAGGAGAATATTTAGATAAAAGTTTTTCAAAAGAAAGCAGAATTACATTAATGCTTATGGTGGCAAGTACAACAATAATATATGAAGTAGGGATATATATAATAAACATTATAAAATTAAATGCAAGTATAGAGTTAGCATTATTTTTAAAAATACTAGCAATAGAAACAATATATAATACAATTATTACAATTATAATGTACCCAATAATACAGAGACTAGGAGAAAAACTAGAAAGTACGTTTAAACCGCAAACAAGAGGAATGTATTTTTAACAAGAAAGGAACAATAAATGTATAATGATGACAGAAATACTAATTTAAGATACAATTTAATAACAATTCTTGTATACATAGTTGGAATTGTTCTTATTGTTCAACTGTTTAATTTGCAAATAGTTAATGGGAAAGAATATAGAGAAACCTCAAATACAAGATTAAGTAGAGAGACTGTAATTAAAGCGGCTAGAGGTTCAATAAAAGACAGGACAGGCAACCTGTTGGTAACAACTAAAATGGGATTTAATATTGAGTTGTATAAAACAAAAATTAATACAACTACATTAAACAAAACTATATTAAATACTATAAAAATTTTAGAAAACAATAATGATAAATATATAAATAATCTGCCAATATCAATAGAACCATTTAAATTTACAATAGATGATGAAGAAAGCCAAGTTAATTGGAAAAAAGAAAATGACATTAAAGAAGATGCTACACCGGAACAATGCTTTTATGAATTAAAAGAAAAATATAAAATAGAACAAGATAATATTTTAGAAGCATATAAAATAATGGTAGTAAGATATGAAATATCTAGAAATGGATATAGCAGTATAAGACCGGTAACAATAGCAAAAGATGTTAGCAGAGAGAGTGCAGTAAAATTGGGAGAACAGAGCATATATTTCCCAGGAATATCTGCTACAAACGAGCCTATGGTGTCATATCCGTCAGGAAGCTTGGCATCACACATATTAGGATATGTTGGAAATATAACGGAAACGGAATTAGATGGTAGAGAAGATACATATGGAATTAATGACGTAATTGGTAAAGTTGGAATACAATATGTGTTTGAGGAATATTTAAGAGGAAAAGATGGAATTAAGCAATTAGATATGTCTGTAGATGGCACTATTACAGATGAATATATTACACAAGAAGCGGTTGCGGGTTCTGATGTAATATTAACAATAGATGCAAATTTACAAGCAGCAACAGAAAAAGCATTAGCAAACAATATAAAGAAAATTGCAAGTGGAGGTTTTAGCAAAAGAAGTGACGCAAAAGCAGGGGCTGCAGTGGTAATGAACGTTAAAACAGGCGAAATATTAGCAATGGCAAGCTACCCAGACTATGAACCAGAATTGTTTGTAAATGGAATTAGCCAGAAAAAATTGGATGAATATAACAAAGGAGATAATATATTTAATAGAGCAATAAGTGGAGTATATGCACCAGGTTCAACATTTAAAATGATTACAGCAATAGCAGGTTTAGAAACAGGCGTAATAACACCAACAGAAAAAATAAACGATATAGGAGTTTATAAAAAAGCACATGAACCCGCATGTTGGATATGGAATAGCTATGGAATGAGTCATGGATGGCTAAATGTTACAGAAGCAATAACACATTCATGTAATTATTTCTTTTATGAAGTAGGATATAGAGCAACAATAGACAATATAGCAAAATATGCAAAATACTATGGTTTGGGAGAAAAAACAAATGTAGAATTGCCAATGGAAGAAAAAGGAATTGTTGCAACAAGAGATAAAGCAAAAGAAAGAGGGGACGAATGGCAAATTGGAGAAACTCTTTCAGCTGCTATAGGGCAAAGCTATAATTCATATACACCGATACAAATGGCAAAATATATAAGTATGTTGGCAAATGGTGGAGAACCAATAGATGTAACAATTGTAAAATCAATAAATGATGTAAATGGCAATCAAGTTTCAAAAGAAGATATAACCAAATTTGTAAATGCTAAACTTGGACTGACAAAAGAAAAAAAGGAAAACTTGAATATTAAAAAGGAAAATATAGATGCAATATTAAAAGGAATGAAAGGCGTTACAAGTGAAGAAGGCGGAACAGCATATAGTACATTCGCAAATTTTAATATAGAACTAGGTGGAAAAACAGGTTCTGCACAAACAGACGTACAAGGAAAAATAAATGGATGGTTCGTGGGGTTTGCACCATATGAAGAACCGGAAATTGCAGTAGTAGTTTTAGTTGAAAATGCCGGTTCTGGTTCATACACGGCAGAAGTTGCAAGAGATATATTGCAAGAATATTTTGGAATGAATATGGAAAAAGTTGAAGAGGACTTAACAGCAATGCCAAGTACAGAAATTCAAAATTAGAAAGGAAACAATTATGGAAATTAAAGATTGTATTAATGTAACACTAAAGAAAAATGAAGTAATTATAAAAATAGATGTAACAGCAGACCACAAAAAGGTTATGGCAAATCTAAAAAAGAAGATTCCGGAGTTGAAAAAGCTATATAAGGAAGACAAAACACCAATATTAATAAAAGGTAAAATATTATCAACAAAAGAAAAAAAAGAAATTAAAACATTAATACAAGATGCAATAGATGTAGAGGTAAGATTTGAGGGGGCAAAAGCTTTAGGGCTATACGGGATACAAGAAACCTATTGTAGAGAAATTTCTACTTCTGAAACAAAATTCCATAGGGGTTCTTTAAGATCTGGACAAAGACTAGAATTTGAGGGAAGTATTGTAATATTAGGAGATGTAAATGGAGGAGCAGAAGTTATAGCAGGTGGTAATGTAGTAATATTAGGAACACTTAGAGGCTTGGCACATGCCGGAGCAAATGGTAATAAATCAGCTATAATAGCTGCTAATTCAATAGAAACTTTACAAATAAGAATAGCAAATATAGTTAAAGAGATAGAAAGAGATGAAGTAGATATACTAAAAACATATGCATACATAGAAAAAGATGACAAAATAACAATGGAGTAAATCAACTAAGTAACAGCATAATTAAAGCAATAAACAAATATTGGTCATCAACTTTTTCGGTATACAAAAAGAAAAGTAATCCCATAAGAAGTATATCATCAGAGTATAATTTTATACCAAAAATTTCAAATAGAATATCCTCGTCCTTTGAATCCGTAGGCTTAGGCTCTGCGGATTTTTTTTGATTTGCAGTTGCCTTTTCTTTCTGCGTTGTACAAGTAGGCATTATCTTTTTTAGATTATTGTACGGATAATTAGCATATCCGTAAGGAGACATGTAATTTCTTCTGTAAAAAGGATAAAAAGGAAAATTAAACATTATTTTTTTTGTCACCACCTAATGGGTTAAATGCTTCAAAAACTTTGCCCATACTAAAAATTTTTATGTACTGATCTACTTTGGACTTTCGGCTATCTCGTAAATAAGGCTTTAAGGATTTTAAAAGATTAGACCTAGGGTCATTTTGAGGATTATTCATGGAGTCCATAATTGTTTTCATTTTTAAAATAGTATCAAAATCTATACCAGAAGTATCAAATGAGGTATCATTATTAGAAGAAGTACTTGAGTCGTTTTTAGCAGAGTTAGAGAAATTATTTACAATGTTTTTAATATCATCAGGCAATTCATTGTTTTTTAGCATACTATTTAATTTGTTCATAATATCAGACATATCGTTACTCATAAAATCTCCTCCTTCTATATAGGTAATAATAGGGCGAAGCTAATCGCCCGTAAGACTTAATGATTACTATTATTATTGTTTTTAATTTCATTTATAATAGTTTCTTTATCTTTAGAGTTTAAAATTTTACTAGCTTTTGCAATGCCAGCCTCCAAATCCTTTTTATCCATTTTAGACAAAATTGACATTAACTTAGCCATATCCATATTGTTGCCATTATTCATAAAATCACCTCTATAAAATATATGTATAAAATACTATAATATAATATTAGAAAAAAGAAAAAATGTTACAATAACAAAATAAAATATTAAGTTGCCTTACAAAATGGAGTTAAAACAATAACAATGACTGCAAAAGGGCGTGTCCCTAAAGCAACAAAAAATTACAAAAAAGAACATCCAAAAAGCGATGATTTGTAATATAAATTTAATATTAGAGGAGTAAAATGTAGTTCCGTAATGTGTTAAGCATATTAAGGGAGAAAGGGCGTAAAAAATATGTTGAAAAATAAATAAAAAATGCTAAAATATAGTATATGTATATATAGAAACTATGAAAATGTCTATTATTATACATAAAGAGTTGAAAAAAGTCGGAAAACTCTTGAAAATTAAACTAAAATTGAGTATAATAAAATTATAGTGTATTAATATGGGTGAACCATAATTATATATATAAAATATTAATCTTTATTGGGAGGTTTTTATGAAAAAAATTACAAAAAAATTATTAGCATCAGTTCTTACATTTATAATATTTTTTGCAGAGCTATCAACATTAGGAATGTATGGAATAGCATATGCAACAGAAGCAAGAGATACTGCAACAAGTAATCAAAATGTAGAATTTGATGTTTACTTTGCAAATGAAAAAAGAGAAATAGTATCAGACGTAAATACAGAAGATGCAAAAATGTATTTAAATATTAAAGTAAAAGAAGCTGGCTATCTAAAAAATGGAATAGTTAGTTTTTCTAGTGCAAACTTTAATGTGAAAACTGGATTTGAAAATGAATACATTCAAGAGATTAAGGAAGACAAAATATATTTAAAACAACTAGATACAAATTCAAATATATTAATAGAACTTCCAATAATTCCAAAAAAAGATGATATTGTATCAGCAGACAATTTTATACAAGAAAGCAAAGTTAGAATAGATGGTACATATGTAAATGCAAAAGGAAAAGAAATAGCAATAGAAAAAGAACATACTGTTAAATTAATATTAAATGGAGAAGCAAAAATAGTTGCAGAAGCAACTATTAATAAGTATGTTCCTTACAAATTAGGCGAAGAATATGGAGTAATTTTACAATATAAAATTAAAACAGGATTAGAAAACAATAATCTACCAATAAAAACAACAGAATTACAAGTAAAAGTTCCAACAATAAATGAAAATACTCCAAATGATATAAAAGTAATGGCAAACAATACAAAAGCAACAAATGGAAAGGAAGATGGAATAGATTTTGTACAAACTAACTGGAACTATAATGAAGAAACAAAATTAGTTGATATAAAGGTAGAAAACATTTTAGAAAATAACAACATAACATGGAAAAAGAATTGTACAGATGAATATTTAGTTACTTTTAAATATGAAGGAAAAGAAATATATGACTATGTAAATTCAACAGAAAAATTTAATGTATCAACAGATTTTACAGCAAAAATAGAAGCATATAATAATATAGAAACAATAAAGGAACAAGAATTTACAGGAAAAGCAGAAATTACAAAGAAAATAAATGAAATTGTGGATTTTAATATAGAAGCTACAAAAGAAATTAGTAAGGGGCATATATATGCAAACTTTAATGCAAAAGAAAAAGTTGAAACATCATATACAGTAAAATATACAGCTAACATTGCATACGCAAATTTAATTAATGCAATAGAATTTACTCAAGAGGCAGATAATTACAAAGATGGAACAACAGAATATAGCACAGTAGTTTCTAGTAAAAATGAAATTTATACAACTAAGATAAGCGTTTCAGAAAATGTATTTAACAAAATTTTGGGAACAGAAGGATATATAGATATATTTAATCCAAACCTAGAAAAAGTTGGAACAATAAATAAACAAAGTTTAAAAGATGGTTTATATACATTTGATTGTAAAGACTTAGATTTAAACAAATTGACATTAAAAACAAGTGCTCCAACAACAGAAGGTACATTGAATATATATGTAGAAAAATCAATAAAAGGCGAAAATGGATATAGCAAAGAAGAAATTAAATCATTTAAAGAAATAAATGCAAGCGTAATAGGAAAAACAGAATTGGCAGAACAAACAAAACAGGGAAAAATTACTTTAAAAGAACCTATATCAAAAGCAGAATTAACAATAAGCAAAAATAACTTATCTACAATAACTGTAAATGAAAATGTAGAAATAAGAGCAACATTAGATACTTCAAATATTAACAATAGCTTATATAAAAACCCAACAATAAAATTGGTATTTCCAAAATACTTTGAAAAAATAGAAATATCAGATGCAAAATTGTTGTTTGAGAATGAATTGAAATTAAAAAACAATAATTGGTCAACTGAAAATGGAAATAAAGTATTAACTTTATCATTTGAAGGTACACAAACAAAATATAATTCAGAAGCAACAACAAAAGGTGCAACAATATCTATATTAGCTGATATAACATTAGAAAAACTAACACCAAGTATGCAAGAAAAAATAAAAATGTATTATACAAATGAAAATACAAACCTTTATGATAAAACAGAAAATAAAATAGGAATAACAGAAACAAATATTAATCTTGTAGCTCCAACAGGAGTAGTAACAGCTAATGGAGTTAAAGACTATGCAGATGGAGAAAAAGCTATTCTATCAATGTCAGGAGATACACAAGTTGGAAAAATAGCAGTAGGTGCAGATGAAAAAGTAGCAACAATTAACGGACTTATACTTAACAACAATAACAACAGTATTTCAAATGTTAAAATATTAGGAAGACTACCATTCAAAGGTAACAAACAAATAGATACAGATACAGAATTAAAAAGTACATTTAGTGCTACATTGCAAGATAAAATACAAATAAATGCTAACAGCGAAACAGTAAAAGTATATTATTCAGAAAATGCAAATGCAACAAAGGATTTAGAAAATGCAGAAAATGCATGGACATTAGAAATGGATAACATGGAAAAAGCTAAGTCATATTTAATAATATTAGATACAGATTTAAACACAGGCGATAAAGTGGAATTCAATTATAAAGTAAAAATTCCATCAGAGTTACCATACAATAATACTTCATACACTACATATAAAGTATATTATGATAATAACGAACAAGCTGGAACATCAGCAGAAACAAAGCTTTCTCCAATAATAGGTATATCAACAGGAGAAGGACCAAGATTAAAAGTTACATTAACATCAAATATGCCAGAAGGAGCAGAAGTTAGAGAAAGACAAATTGTAAAATTCACAGCAATAGTAGAAAACGTGGGAGAAACAACAGCAGAAAATGTTGAATTAAGCATAGATGCACCAGAGCATACAACACATGTTGAATATGATGTTTCAACAAGAAGTTTTATAGAAGCAAATGAGAAGAACAAAAAAGTATTATTAGGAAGTATTGCACCAGGGAAGTCTGTAGAAAAAATATATGAACTTAAAATGAATAATATAGAAGATACATCAGAAACTGTAGAAATATTAAATAAGGTAAAAGCATCAGGTACAACATCTAATGAATACAAATTATCACTTAAAAAAGCATCATTAAAGGTTGAAACAACAACTCCAATTAAACCACAAACCTTATTAATAAAAGGGAATAAAATAGAATTTATGACATCAATAAAAAATGTTTCTGAACAAGATATGAATGATGTAATCTGGGAAATGAATATTCCAACAGGATTAGAAGTAATGAAATCTATAGGTCATAATGATTTTATATCAACAAAAGACAACAGCAATGATGGCGAAACAAAATCTGGAGCTACAAAAATCTTGTTAGGAGACCTTAAAGCAGGGGAAACTAAATATGTAACAATAGAATTAGGAGTACAAGAACCAGCAGAAGAAATAAATATTGTTTCAAAAGTAAGTGCAAAAAATGTACCAGAGCATTATTCTAATGAATTTATATTCTATGGAAAGAAAATGGAATTACAAATAGAACAAAATGTAAAACAAGGGCAAAAACAAACAGTAAAAGAAGGAGAAAATATAGAATACATTGTTACTGTAGAAAATATTGGAGAATTAGTTTCAACAGAAAATGTAGTAGAGATAAAAATTCCAACAGAAACAAGATTGGTAGAAGCTAAATATATATACAATGGAACAGAATATGTAGAAGATTCAACATATGACAACATATTGTCTATAGATATAAATAGTTTACAACCAAACGAAAAAATTGATATAAATGTAAAACTTGTTGCAAAACAATTAGGAGAACAACAAGAAAAAGAAGTAATAATTGAACCTGCAACATTAACAGCAACAGCAATAGACAAAATACAAGCTACAAATAAATTGAAATTTTATATTCAACCTTCATTAGAAAACAGAAAATACAAAATATCTGGTACTGCATGGTTAGATGCAAACAAAAATGGACAAAGAGAAGAAACAGAAACATTATTGCCAAATATGCAAGTAATGTTAGTATATAAAGAAAATGGCGAATTAGTAAAAGATTCAGAAACAGATATGCCTAAAAAAATAACAACAGATGAAAATGGAAAATATGAATTCTTAAATCTAGACAAAGGCGAATATTTAGTAGTATTTATATATGATACAGAAAAATATAGTGTTACAGAATTTAATGCGAAGGGTGTAGAACCAAGCATAAACTCAGATGCAATAGAATTTGAAATGGAAATAGAAGGAAGTAATAAAAAAGTAGCAGTATCTGATGTATTAAAAATAGAAGATACAGATATTAGAGACATAGACATAGGATTATATATAGCAGAAAAATTTGACTTAAAATTAGATAAACATATAAGCAAAATAACATTAACAACACCAACAATAGGAACACAAGTATATAACAAAAATAATGAAAAACTATCAAAAGTAGAAGTTCTAAACAAGAATGTTGGACAAAGTAGCTTTATAGTAGAATACAAAATAATTGTAACTAACGAAGGAACAGCAGTAGGATATGTTAAAAAAGTAGTAGACTACTTACCAAAAGAAGCAAAATTTAACTCTGAGTTAAATAAGGATTGGTTTTTAGCAAAAGACGGAAATGCATATAATTCTATATTAGCAGATGTAAAATTAGAGCCAGGACAAAGCAAAGAACTAACATTAGTATTAAGCTATAATATTACAGAAGATTTAATAGGAAATATAGTAAATAACAATGCCGAAATATATGAAAGCTATAATGAACAAGGTTTACAAGATATAGACTCAAAGGCAGGAAATAAAATACCAACAGAAGATGATATGTCAAATGCAGATATAGCTGTATCAATAGTAACAGGTAAAATAGTAGGATATACAACACTTACATTATTTATATTAGCAATATTGGTATTTGGTATATATGAGATAAAAAAACAAGTTTTGAACAAAAAAATATAGGAAAGGAGGTTAGTAGAAATGATAAAAAACAAATGGACAGTTAAAATAATACTATTAGTAACAGTTATATTGGCTGGATTGATTTTATGCATTAATTCAATTAATGGTATTCCAGATGCAGAAACAAATTATAAAGAAATATATTCTGCAATGCTTAATGCTAATCAAGAAGATAATTTGAATTGGGGAAATGAAACAGGCTTTGAAGTTAACCCTGATAACATACAGAGCAATGGTTTTGAAGTTCCTAAAGTAGAAGGAAGAGCTATATATTGTACTCAAAGAGACGTCACTTTAGCTATGACTTCTGCAATGTGGAGAGGAGAGAGCAGTGCATATACTTACTACTGGTCAACGCCTAAAGTAGAAGATATATTTAACCCTGCAAATGGAAATTTATGGTCAAGAGAATTAACAGATACTGAAATAAGTGCAATTAATAATGTAAATAACTTTGGATTGCCAGCTACAATAAGAACTAGGGGATATTATAAATGTAGTAATAATCATACAACTATTTCAGCAGATAAAGCATATGTTATTACTGCAGATCCTTGTAATCAATGGACACCAAGAAAGCAAATTGTTATGTGGATGTTACAAATAACTGGTGGAATAAATGTTGATAATGCTGAAACTATTATTGCAAAACTGAAACTTGATGGTAGCAAAGCGCAGTTTGTAAGGGACAACGTAGATGCCATTAAGCAACTTTACAATGAAGCAATAAAGTATGGAAAATTTAAAGAGAGAGTTAATAATGCGCTTTCTAATGATGGAAACTATGCAACTAATCTTACAGATGTAGATAATATAACATCAGAATATTATACAAGTAATTCAAATAAATATATAAAAGTCGGACCATACACTATGAAATATGTAAATGGAAAATACTTAAATGAAGAAATCATATTTGGTGGAATTGGTGGAAAAGTGGATAACGAAACACTTGGATTATATATTCAAAACGGAAACCAAAAAATAAAAGTAAATAAAATAATAACAGATGATAAAATAACGAATACAAAAAACTTTAAACCATGTGAGGAAAGTGATCCAGTTTCAGGACTTTATGTGGAACACACAACTGATTTTATGAGACCTTCATCAGAAAAAGAATTTTACATTTTAATTCCAAAAACAGAATTAGAAGATGATGCAAAACTATATGCACATTTTACATGGATGGAAGCTAAAGGAGAAAAATGTGTAAAAAATGGAATAAGTTATCAAATTTCAGAAGACAGTTTAAAGAAAAGTAATGGAAAAACAAAATTAAAACCTGATGCTAACAAAAAAATAGAATTTGAAGCTACGTTTACTCAACAATTAACAGAATTTAATGGAGAAAGAAAACTAAAAGAATTTACTTTAGACTTAGGCACAGTTCAACCACCTTCAAAAGAGGGTTCATATTCTATTAACATGAGAAAAATTGATGAAAAAGGAGATGGACTAGAAGGAGCAGAATTTTTAATTAATGGTCTTCTAACGTATGTATCAGATAAAGATGGATATATATTAAGAAGTCATCAAGTTATAAATGCTTCGGGAACTGAAACATGGACAGTTGAAGAGAAAAGTACACCAGAAGGATATATTACGCAACCATTAAAAATAGTATTTAATGTATATAAAGTATATAACTCAACGACAAATACCTATGAAGTAGATAGAATTGAAATTGTTTCAGCAAATAGTAATGCAAAAGTTACATTTAATAAAGAAAATCAAACTATTACAGTACAAATAAAAAATATTAAGGCAAATCCAGAAAATCCAGATGACCTACTTGATACATACGAGATAAAAGCAAAGAAAGTAAATGAACAAGGAAATGGACTAGCAGGTGCTAAGTTTAATATAACATGGCCAACAGGAAAAACAAGTGAAGCAACATCAAATGAAAACGGAGATCTTGTTATATCAGGTCAAATACCTATATTAGGACTTAATTCAGAAGGAGAAGATCATTTCAAAATAGAAGAAATAGAAGCTCCTGCTGGATATAAAATGATAAATGGAGCAATAGAATTTGATGTTAAAAAGGAAAAATTAATAACAATAGATGGAACAGATAAGTATGGAATAACAGGAATAATAAATGTAAATGCTCCAGAAGGTGTTACAATTGAACTAAATGGAAGAGGAGAAATATCTATTGTTATACCAAACCAAAAAGATATAAAACTAATTTCAATTGGTGGAAATGTTTGGGAAGATGCAAAAACTGGAAAAGCAAGTTTAGGAGATGGTATAAACAGTACAACAAATAATGTTGACAAAAATTTAGAAAACATAAAAGTAAGTTTATATACAGAAGATATGAAACTTGCAGAGCTAATGCCAGCTGATAGTGTAACAAACATATACAATAGAATAAACCCTACTTTAACAGATGCAAACGGAAATTACAAATTTGAAGGTGTGGACGAAAGCAAAAAATATTATGTTGTATTTGAATATGATGGTCAAGTATATATGCCAACAGAATACCTGGCAAAAGGAATTTCCGGAGATACAATTCAAAACTATAATTCAGTAGAAGAAATGTTGGGAGAACTAACTAATATTGGTACAGGAAGAGATAATGGAAATAGTGGAAACACCGGAGGAAAAAACACCGGAACAGGAACCAATACGGGTTCAGGTAAAAATACCCAAACAAATACAGAATGGTTTGAAAAATGGAAAGCAAATTCAAAGGCAAGTGAATATGAAACAAATACTGGAAGAATTACAATAGAAGGAAGACAAACATTTAATAATAGATTTGCAGAAATTGGAGCATCTCCAAAGAACTATATAAGCAAAAACACTTTAGGAATAAGTACATATTTAGTTGAAGAAGAAGGAATATATTATAATAAGTCTTACACAAGATTAGAACTAATGGGATATACTTTAAAGAAAACATCAAAAGGTGTAGCATATGTACAAGATAAAATACAATTAGTGGATGGTTATAAATATAATAAATATGGAACTTTAGATTATGACGACAATGGAGCTATAACAAGCGAATGGTCAGAAGGTTTAATTAGCCAGAAAGTAAAAGAGTTTATTGTGGCAAATGGACATTATCCAAATGAAGCTGAAAAAGTAAGAATATATAGAAGTATAGTTGGAGATATGAATGATAATGAGGCATGGAATAAATTACAATTTATAGAAGATTGCAAAATGTCAGCATTAACAAAATCACCATTTAATAGTGGTATAGAATATTACCCTACTAATAAAAACGCAACATTTGGAACAGATTTATTGACAAACTATGTTAACTTAGGACTATGGAGAAGACAAGAATTTAATGCACAGTTAACTAAAGACGTAGTAGAAGTAACAACTACAAGCAATGGAAATTCACTTACAACACCATTTAATAGTAAAGAAAAAGCCTTATATAATATTAAAGACTATATGAATGACTATACAAATGCAATAAAAGATAACAATGGCAAAATAAATCTTGCAAAACAATATGCAGATTCACAACAAGGTATATATATAAATAGATTAAATGCACAATATTACTATAATAAATATTATGATAGACCTATAAAGCAATCAGAATATATGGGTCAGAGAAACTTAGAAGTAGAGATTAAATATAGAATAACAGTATATAATTTATCACAAAGTCTAGAAACACAAATTACAGAAGTTGTAGATTATTATGATGATTCTTTACAGCTAACATCAGCTGTTGTAAATACTAATGGAAAAAATATTTCTAATGATAAATCTTCAGCGGTATCTGAAAGTATATATGGTCAAGTGACAGAAAAATCATTTCCAGGATTTAATAAAGTATATATAAGACTACAAAATAAACAATTAGCAACAGGAGAAGGAATAACAATTGATTTAACTTATAAAGTTAAACGTATGGCTTTACAAGGATTTGAAGGCTATATAAATATTGGAGAAAAAACTAATATAGCAGAAATAAATGGATATAAAACATATTATTCAGCAAATACATCAACTCCAAATAGACATGGAGCAATTATAGGAAATAATACTACAGTAGCTGGATTGGTAGATGTAAATTCAACACCAGGTAACTTAGAAACAATAGAAGAGATTACAAATGGAGTAATAAACTTTGAGGACGATAGTGACAAAACAACAGCTACATTAACCATAACTGATGACCCAACACCACCAGATCCAGATACACCACCAGATCCCAATACACCACCAGATCCCAATACACCACCAGATCCTACAAATATAATAAGTGGATGTGTATGGGAAGATGCAAAAACTGGAAAAGCAAGCTTAGGAAATGGTATAAGAGATTCAGGTGAAAAAAGAATAGCGGGTGTAAAAGTTGCATTATGTACAAGAGAGGATAAGATAAACGATCAATTAAGTACAGGAGAAAAGCAGGTTGACTGGATACAACGCTATAATGAAAAAAATTATAATAAATATACATATAAGGTAGTAAAAGAAGAAACAACAGACCAAAATGGTGAATACAGTTTTAAGGATGTGAAAAAAGGTGATTATTATGTATTATTTGGGTATGGACTTGACGATGCTACGATTTTAACAAATAACAAAGAAAATGAAACAAACAAAATATTGGAAAAAACTGGCTCAAATACAAAATCATATAATGGTCAAGATTACAAGTCTACAATATTCCAAGCAAATTTAGAAAACGGAGAATACGATTTAGAGAAAATAAAAGAATATGATAAGAATTTAAATGATAAATATGTATCAGATGCAATAGATGACTGGGAGAGAGTAAAAGAAGTAAATGAATATTCTAAAATTCAAACTAACCATATAGCAGAAGTATTAGCATCTCCAACAAAAGTACCTACATATTTGGGCGAACAGTATGGAAGCGATTTAATGGGACGATTAGTTGATGAATTAACTACTAATACATGGAAAATAGCAAAAACTCCAAAAATTGAAGTAAAAGAGGTAAAAGGTGGTGAAAGAATTCCAAATGTTGACTTAGGATTAGTGGAAAGACCAATAACACAATTACAAATTACCAATAATGTAGAAAATGTTAAGGTTACATTATCAGATGGAAGCATTGTATTTGATGCTACACAAACAGCAGAAGCAACAAAAGGAAATGAAATAAAAAACGTAATATGGAAATCAAATAGAATTGCAACAAAAGGAATTACAGGAGGATTTATACAATTGTATTTGGATGAAGAGCTAATGTATGGTGCAACAATACAGATTACGTATAAAATGCAAATCAATGAGAAAAATGATGATTATGTAGAATATGAGGGATTAGAATATTATGCAAAAGGTCGTACAAATTCCGGAATTAAAGTAGAATCAAAAGCTAAAAAATTAGTATGTTATATTCCTAATAAAATGCAATTTAATAAAACTCAAAGTGGGGATTGGAACTCAATTACAGACATTAATGAAATAATACCAGCAGAAGAAAAAGATGGTGAAAATATTAATAATAACTTAGTAAATTATAGACTAAAAGACACTATATCAAGTCAATCTAACACTATAAGCAAAATAGAAGCAAATAATATAAACAATGAATATTTAAACCACAACATGCTAACAATTTCTCAGTTAATTACAAAAGAAGGTGCACAAGGCGGATATGAATGTAAAGTAGAAATAGTAGAACTAGAAAATGCAGTAGGTAGAAGAATGGAAACAAGTATAGTTGGTAACTTTAACCCTGCTAATGATCCAGTAGAAAATGATGAAGCAAAAGCTGAAAATGTTGCAGTAATGCCACCATTTGGTATAGGTCAAGTATTCTATTATGTACTTACTATTGTAATAGCTGGAATGCTAGTTGTAGGAATAATCTTTATTAAGAAGAAAGTTCTTGTAAAATAAAAAATTGTACTTAAGATAAAAAGAAAAAAGGATGAGTTTTCGTCCTTTTTTCTTTACATTGTTGTGTTTTACTACAGAATACGATAAAATTATAAAAAGAAAATGTTTTATAAAAAAGTAAAATAAAAAAAATAAACGCATAATGTAAAAAACTTTTTTAAATTATGTATCTAAAACGACAAAAAAATATTTAACAAAGTATTAAAATAGAACATAATAAAAAAAGTGAAGGGTGGTAAAAATGTTTCAAAACATTTCAAAAGAAAGAGAACAAAAAATTAATGAGAAAATAGAAGTAAATAAAAAAGATAAATTAAAGGTTATATTAAAAAACCTATTTACAGTACAAAATATAATCTTGTATACAATAACTTTTATGATTTCAATGGTGGGAATTAGTACAGATAATATAATGTTTACAATAACACCATTTGGATTAGCAATAATAGCAGCAGCTCTGAGCTGTAATATGCCTGTAGGGATAATGTATTTAATATCTTTAATATCTACTTTTATAAAATTTGGGCCAAATAGTTTATTGACATATATTTTAACAACATTAGTATTCTTTGTAGCAATATTAATAAAAAAACCAAAAATACAGGATGAAGTCAATGAACAAAAAAGATTAGGTATGCACTTATTTGTATCTACTTTATTAGTACAAGTTATTCCAATGTTTTTTAGGACATTTATATTATATGAATTATTAACATCAATAATGCTAAGTATTTGTACATATATTTTCTACAAAATATTTTCAAATTCAATAACAGTTATTAGACAAGCTGGAGTAAAAAAAGTATTTTCAATAGAAGAAGTAATGGGGACGAGCTTGCTTTTAGCCATAGCATTTACTGCATTAGGGGATACAACAATATTTGGATATAACTTAAAAAATATATTAAGTATATTATTGGTACTAATATTAGGTTGGAAAAATGGAATACTTGTAGGAGCAACTTCTGGAATTACAATAGGAGTTGTTTTAGGAATAATATGCAATAATGAACCTGTTATGATAGCTTCATATGCAATATCTGGAATGGTAGCAGGTATATTTAACAAATTTGGAAAAATTGGGGTTATATTAGGATTTATAATAGGAAATGTGTTATTAACATATGTTGCAAATGGAAATACAGTGCCTATAATACTAATACAAGAAATTTTAATAGCTTCTCTTGGACTTTTAGCAGTGCCTAAAAATATTAAAATAGATATTCAGGATTTAGTAAGTAAAACAAAGATGCTTCCAGAAACAACAGAAAAAACTTTAGAAGAAAATAAGGATACAATATATAAATTAACAAGTATGTCTCAAACTATATCAGATATGGCAAAAACATATCAAGAAGCAGCAGCTACAATTGTTTCAGAAGAAGAACTTAAGGAACAAGAGCTTTCTAATGAAAAAATATTTATAGATGAGCTAAGAATAAACTTAAGCGGTTTAGAAGAAAATATGCTGTATGATGATATATATAACGATAAAGATATTTTAAAAGATGTTTTTGAATATTTACTAAAAGAAGAAGTTATGGTAGAAAAGGAATTGATTAAAATTTTTGCTAACCATAATAATTACATAGTAGGATTTGAAGAGAAAAATAAAAAAGTGCAAGAAGAAGTTTCTAAAATTACAAAAGTAATTAATTATTCATATAGAATTAGTAAACTAAACTTTATATGGAAAAAGAAGATGGAAGAAAGCAAAAAAAATGTATCTAACCAGTTAGAAGGAGTTTCAGAGGCAATATCTAAACTGGCAAACGAGATGAATAAGAAAACTGATGAATATGAAGAAAAAAAACAAGAGATACAAACATTGCTAAATCAAAAAGAAATAAATATAAAAGATATAAGTATTAAAAAGCAAAAATCAGGAAGATATGTTGTAGATGTATGTACAGATATCTGTGATAATTTAGATGGAACCTCATGCGAAATAAAGAGAATTGGAAAGATATTGAACAAAGCATTTGATGATAAATTTATAATACAAAATCAAGAATGTGGGCTAAGAGAGAATAAAACAAAATGCAAGTTTACATATATGTTACAAGACAAATATAATATACAAATAGGTGTTGCAAAAACAACAAAAGCAGATTCACCAATTTCGGGAGACAGTAACTTACAGACAAAATTAGAAGATGGAAAATATTTGTTAGCACTAAGTGATGGAATGGGTTCAGGTCCAGAAGCAAGAAAAAGCAGTAAAATAGCAATAAAAATGTTAGAAAGATTATTGGAAGCAGGTTTTGACAAAGATATTTCAATAAAATTAATAAATTCTACATTAATAGCAAACTTGGAAGAAGACATGTATGCAACATTAGATGTAGCAATATTAGATTTGTATAAGGGAAACTTAGAATTTATAAAAAATGGAGCATGTCCAACATTTATAAAAAGAGGAAAAGAAATACAAATATTAAAATCGCTAGAACTGCCAACCGGAATAGTAGAAAATATGGACTTAGTAGTATACGACTATGACCTACAACCAGACGACCTAATAGTAATGTGCACAGATGGTGTAATAGAATCAAATACAGAATATATAAGCAAAGAATTATGGATAAAATACTTATTAGAAGACATGCAAACAACAGATGCACAAAAAATAGCAGATATAATATTATCAGAAGCAATAGATAACAATTATGGAAAACAAAAAGACGATATGACAGTAATAGTAGCAAAAATCGGGCGATTTTAATCGCCCGATAATTGTAGTATTATTACTATATTCTAAAATATAAATATATTTTGTTTATATATCTAAAAAATTATTAATATTTTCCCACACTTTGTCAACATATATTCTTCTTTCAGAAGAATATGGCAAAAAAGTTAAATCCTTAAGAGGATTTAATATTGACTGTAAATTATCTACTTGATTATCTACTTTTGTTATTGCAATCTTATCTGCTTTATTTGCAATAACCAAGCAAGGAATACCGCATTTTATTATATAATCATACATCAATTTATCATTTGCAGTAGGAGTATGCCTAATATCTATTAAAAACAATATTAAGGCAATATTCTTACTTTTTTTCAAATATTCTTCTATAAAATTACCAACAATAGCCTGTTCTTTTTTAGACATTTTGCTATATCCATATCCAGGCAAATCTACAAAATAGAAATTGTTATCCATATTGTAAAAATTTATCTGTCTAGTCTTTCCCGGCTCGCTACTTGTCCTAGCTAGTTTTTTTCTATTAACCATTGTATTTATAAAAGAAGACTTACCAACATTAGATTTGCCAACTAATACAATCTGTGGCAAATCATTATCAGGATATTGCTTTGGGCTTACTGCAGAAATTTCAAATTTAGGGTTTTTAATTAACATATTATCCTCCGTTAATTATTTGGTATAATTTTTTCTAATCCACCCATATAAGGCTGTAAAGCTTTTGGTATATTAATGCTTCCATCAGGATTATAATTATTTTCTAAAAAGGCTATTAGCATACGAGGAGGTGCAACAACAGTATTATTTAAAGTATGAGCATAGTAATTACCTTTTTCTCCTTTTATGCGTATTCCCAAACGTCTAGCTTGAGCATCAGTTAAATTTGAACAACTGCCAACTTCAAAATATTTTTGCTGTCTAGGACTCCACGCCTCAACATCGCAACTTTTAGCTTTTAAATCGGCTAAATCACCACTACAGCATTCAAGAGTACGTACAGGAATATCTAAGCTTCTAAATAACTCAACAGTATATGACCACATTTTGTCATACCAATTCCAGCTATCATCAGGTTCACATACAACAATCATTTCTTGTTTTTCAAATTGATGAATTCTATAAACACCACGTTCTTCTATACCATGGGCACCTTTTTCCTTTCTAAAGCAAGGAGAATAAGAAGTCATAGTATAAGGTAATTCAGACTTTGATAAAATTTGCTCCTTAAACTTACCTATCATAGAATGTTCACTAGTACCAATTAAATATAAATCTTCTCCCTCAATTTTATACATCATAGCATCCATTTCTTCAAAGCTCATAACACCAGTAACAACATCACTGCGAATCATGTAAGGAGGAATACAATATGTAAAACCTTTATTAATCATAAAATCTCTTGCATAACTAAGTATGGCTGAATGAAGTCTAGCAACATTTCCAATTAAATAATAAAACCCATTACCTGCAACACGGCGAGCAGAATCTAGGTCAATTCCATTTAATCTTTCCATTATATCGGCATGGTAAGGAATTTCAAAATCTGGAACAAAAGGTTCACCAAATTTTTGAATTTCTACATTTTTACTGTCATCTTCTCCAATAGGTACAGATTCATGTATAATATTTGGAATTTTCATCATTATTTGCTTAATTTGTTCTGCATACTGCTCTTCAAGTTTTTCATTTTCTACAAGTTGACTATTAATATCTTGCACTTGTTTTTTTATTGCTTCAGCTTCATCTTTTTTTCCATCTTTCATAAGCAACCCAATTTTGCTACTTAAGGAATTTCTATTCATTCTTAAGTCATCACCATTAAGTTTAACTTCACGATTTTTTTTATCTAATTCTAAGACTTTATCAACTAAATCAATTTTATAATCTTGAAATTTCTTTTTAATATTTTCTTTAACCAAATTTGGATTTTCTCTAATTAATTTAATATCAATCATAACTTAACTCCTTTATTACTTGGAACATTGCTTTCCACAACAATCTGAACTTAACCATAGTATGAGGATATTTTACCACTAAAATGTGTAAAAATCAATATGCATAAAAGCGGAAACTGGTAAAATCTACTTAATTATGAATAACTTGTCAAGCAGATGAATATAATACATATAGATATTTCTAATGAGGAGAGTAAAAATGTACGAAGAATATGTTAGGGAAGATAAAATTAAAGATAAGACAGATGAAGAGAAAAGACTAGAGTTAATAATGAGCATTATAAAAACCAAGCAAGATCTACATGATTCAAATAACAATTTTGAATATGCAGAAAATGAACTAATAGATTATTATGCATATCAGATAAAAGCTAATAAGACTAAATTGGATTATTTAATTAAAAAGGCACAGAGCAAAGGAATAATATTAGATTCTATAAATGAGTTGGAAATAAGAAAGATAATGTAAACATATTTGTCCCAAATTAGGCATAAATATTAATAAAGGTGGTGTTTAATTTGGATAATAATGCAATAATAAGTTTTTTAGTGTGTATAATATGTTTATTTGTGTTTGGTAAGATATTTATATTACCATTAAAGAGCATTTTGAAATTAATAGCAAATTCGTGTATTGGAGCAGCAATTATATATATAATAAACTTAATAGGGGCTAATTTTGGATTTTACATAGGAATAAATTTAGGAACAGCAATATTTGTTGGAATTTTGGGAATTCCACGGAGCAATATTGTTGGTAATTTTAAGATTATTTGTAATACACTGTTAAAAAATAGTCACGGAAACCATATATAAAATGATTTTCGTGACTAATTTTTTAGCTTATTCAACCGTTACAGATTTTGCAAGATTTCTTGGTTTATCAACGTCTAATCCTTTATTCTTAGAAATATAGTATGCTAATAATTGCATAGGTATAACAGAAAGAATAGGAGATATTAAAGGGTTAGTTTCTGGTATGTTTATAACATAGTTAAAGTTGGAATTTGGCAAGTTTTGATTAGTAATAATTAATGTATTAGCACCACGAGAAATAACTTCTTGCATATTGCTAACGCATTTTTCTACAAGATTAGGTATTGTCATAATTCCAACAACTGTAATACCATTTTCTATTAATGCAATAGGACCATGCTTTAACTCTCCAGCAGCATATGCTTCTGAATGTATATAAGATATTTCTTTTAATTTTAGTGAACCTTCTAAGGCAACGTGATAATCAACACCTCTGCCTAAAAAGAATATATCTTTTTGCGTATATATTTTTTTTGCAAATTCTTGTATTTCTTCTGTATTGTTTAGTAATGCAGTGATTTTTGCTGGTAAATCTAATATGTCAGATTTTAAATGTTCTATAACTTCTTTATCTGCACTTTCTAAAATTTCAGCAAAATGTATAGCTAAAATAGCAATTAATACAACTTGTGATGTATATGCTTTTGTAGAGGCAACGGCTATTTCTGGACCTGCATGTGTATATATAGTATAATCGGCTTCGCGAGTTATAGAGCTACCTATTACATTTGATATAGACAGTGTTTTAGCTCCTTTAGATTTGGCCAACTTTAGTGCAGCAATAGTATCTGCTGTTTCACCAGATTGGCTAATGTAAATACACAAGGTTTTATTGTCTATTATAGGGTCCCTATATCTAAATTCAGAAGCAATTTCTACTTCTACTGGAATTTTACAAAGCTTTTCTATAATATCTTTGCCAACTAAACCGGCATACATGGCTGTTCCACAACCAATTATATAAATTTTATTAAGACTATTCAAATAATCTTTTGATAATGTTAAATCATCAAAACTACAGTTTTCTCCTAATTTAAACCTTGAACCAATAGTTTCTCTAATTGAATTTGGTTGTTCAAAAATTTCCTTTAGCATATAATCATCAAAGCCATCTTTTTCGGCTGCATTTGCATCCCAATCAATAGTTTTAATACCTTTGTTAATCTTTGACAAACTATTATCATAAAATTCGACTTTATCTTTATATATAACGGCATATTCATTATCATTTAGTAAGTAGAATTTTCTAGTATAACTTAAAACTGCCGGAATATCAGATGCAACGAAATTTTCTGATTCTGATGTTCCAATTACTAAAGGGCTATCTTTTCTTATAACAATAAGCTTATCAGGATGAAGTTTAGATAATACCTCAATAGAATAACTACCTTTTAAATCATCACAGGCAGATTTTACTGCACGTAAAAATTTGTCATCATCTTCAATATTATTATAATAATAGTAATGAATTAAATTTGGAATTATTTCTGTATCTGTTTCAGAATAAAATGTATAGCCTTTATTGATTAAAAACTCTTTTAAAACAGCAAAATTTTCTATAATTCCATTATGTACTACTGCAAAAGTATTGCTGTTGTCAGAATGAGGATGAGCATTTTCCTTTGATGGCTTACCATGTGTTGCCCATCTTGTATGTGCAATACCAATATTTGCACTCAATTCATTTATACCATCTATGTTATATAAATTTTTAACTCTACCTTTATCTTTTAATATACATATATTATTTTTTTCTAAAACAGCGATTCCAGCTGAATCATAGCCTCTGTATTCTAGTGCAGAAAGACCATTTAAAAGTATAGGTGTTGCTTTTTGATTACCTATGTAACCTACAATTCCACACATAAAAACCTCCTTATATAAGTCAAAATTAATTTAATATTAATATATTACTACAAAAGTTAAAAAGTGTCAAAATTTTGTGGAAAAAAACGCAAAAAAGTGTTAAAATATATGATAGATTGGTTGTTATATACAGATAAAATATGTTGGGAGATAAAATGTTTAATATAGAAGAAGAATTAAAAAAATTGCCTAACAAGCCAGGCGTATATATAATGCATGATAAAGATGACAATATAATATATGTTGGAAAAGCGGTTTCATTGAAAAACAGAGTAAGACAATATTTTAGAAAAAATAAAAAAACAAAAAGAATAGAAAACATGGTTAGCTTAGTTAATTATTTTGAGTATATTGTTACAGATAATGAGGCAGAAGCGTTAATATTAGAGTGTAATTTAATTAAAAAGAATATGCCCAAATTTAATGTTTTATTAAAAGATGATAAAACATATCCATATATAAAAATAAATGTAAGAGCAGATTACCCAGAGGTTTATATTACAAGAAGGATAATAAATGATGGTTCAAAATATTTTGGACCATATGCTAATGCCGGAGCGGCTAAGGAAATGGTGGATTTTATAAAAGATAAATTCAAAATAAGACAGTGTAAAAACTTTAAATATAAGGATAGACCCTGTTTGAATTATCATATAAAAAAATGTTTTGCACCTTGCATGGGGTATATATCAAAAGAAGAATACAGAAAAAACATAGATGAAGTTATAGCACTATTGGAAGGTAAAACAGATAAGATAAAAAGAAGTTTAATGGAAGAGATAAAACAGGCATCAGATAGTATGCAATATGAAAAAGCAGCATATCTTAGAGACAAAAAGTTAGCCATAGAAGCAATAACAGAAAGGCAAAAAGTATCTAATATATCAGAAAATGATATAGATGTAATAGGTATTTCAAGAAATGACTTTAAAATATGTGTAGAAATATTTTTTATAAGAAAAAGTAAAATGCAAGGCAGAGAACATTATTTTATAGATAATTTGGAGGACGAAACAGATAGGGAGATACTTTCAAGTTTTATAAAGCAATATTACATAGACAAAACCCCTTTACCAAATAAAATAATGGTAAAAGAAACTATAGATGATAAGGAAATTATAGAACAATGGCTTACAAAGACAGCAGGAAGAAAAATAGAAATAAAGTCTCCACAAAAGGGAGAAAAGCTTAAATTAGTAGAAATGGCTGAAAAAAATGCATTAATCACATTGGAAAACAAGGAAAAAGATAAATATAATATTTTACTTGAATTAAAGGAAATATTAAATTTGAAAAAGATTCCTCAAAAAATAGAAAGCTATGATATATCAAATATAAATGGAAGTTTTATTGTTGCTGGAATGTGTGTAATGCAGAATGGGATTGTAAAGAAGAATTTATCCAGAAGATTTAAAATTAAAACAGTGTTACAGCAGGATGACCCTAAATGTATGCAAGAAGTTATAGAAAGAAGACTAAAACACTCATTAGAGAATCCTAATGGAGGATTTGGAATATTACCTGACTTAATATTTGTAGATGGAGGAATAAATCAAATAAAAGCAGCTAAAAGAGCTTCTTTAAAGTACGAGTTATCAATACCTATATATGGAATGGTAAAAAATGATAAACATCAGACAAGAGCCTTGATAGACGAAAACAAAAGAGAAATAGAATTATCAGATGAATTAATGAAGGCAATTACTAATTTTCAAGATTGTGTTCATAATACAGCAATAGAATATCATAGAAAAGTTAGAAGTAAAGAGGTTACAAAGTCATTATTAGATAATATAGACGGAATCGGAGAAGTAAGAAAGACAGAATTGTTAAAAAGATTTGGCAGTGTAGAGAAAATACTTAATGCTTCAGATGACGAAATTTCTCAAATAAATGGAATAAATAAAAAAATGGCTCAAAAGATAAAGGAAGAATTAGGAAAAATGTAATAAATTTGTATACGAATATATACATAAATAATTCATTGCAAGAATATATATTAATTAGGGGGGATTATTTATGGAGTATGCTAAAGATATTATATACAATTTAAAATATGACAGGCTTGTGAGCAAAAATAAAAGTAGGACAGGCAAATTAATAAGAACAATTAAAGAAAATAAATTAATAATACTATCAATAATATTATTAATTGGGTTAATTGCATTTGATTATGTACTTATAAAAAATTTTATAAAATTATTAATGATATTATGATGTATACTTAAAAAGAACATAAAGGGAGTAGAAGAATGGATGTAGCAAGAGATTGGAAAGATTATGAGATATTAGATATGGCAAATGGAGAAAAACTTGAAAAGTGGAAGGATGTTATTTTGGTTAGACCAGATCCGCAAATTATTTGGAAGAGTAAGAGTTTCCCAGAGAGGTGGAAAAATGCAAATGCTAGATACATTAGGAGCTCAACAGGAGGCGGAAATTGGGATTTTAACAAAAAGGTTCCTGCCAATTGGCAAGTAAAATATAAGGAGTTGATATTTAACATTAAACCTATGGGATTTAAGCACACAGGTTTATTTCCAGAGCAAGCTGTTAACTGGGATTGGATGATAAATAAAATTCAACATGCAAATAGAGATATAAAGGTTTTAAATTTATTCGCTTATACTGGTGGAGCAACGGTTGCATGTAGCTATGCAGGTGCTTCTGTGTGCCATGTGGATAGCTCGAAAGGAATGGTGACCTGGGCAAAAGAAAATATTACATCATCTGGACTTCAAAATAATCCTGTAAGGTATATTATTGATGATGTTGTAAAATTTGTTAGTAGAGAAATAAGAAGGGGTAATAAATATGATGCGATTATTATGGATCCTCCTTCTTATGGAAGAGGATCAAATGGAGAAGTATGGAAGTTTGAAGAAAACATTTCTGATTTAGTAGAACTTTGTACAAAGGTTCTTTCCGATAGACCGCTGTTTTTCCTTATTAATTCATATACAACAGGAATTTCAAGTACAGTGTTAGAGAACATTTTAAGGCTTAATATAAAAGCAAAAGGAAAATTATCTAGTGGAGAATTAGGTCTTCCTATGAAGGATTCTAATTTAGTGTTACCTTGTGGAATTTTTAGTAGGTGGGAAGAATAAAATATGGAAAAATTAAAAGTAATATTTGAGGATAATCACATTATAGTAGTAGAAAAGCCAGTAAATATACCATCACAAGGGGATAAAACTGGTGATATTGATATGATTTCTATTATAAAAGATTATCTAAAAGAAAAATATAATAAGCCAGGAAATGTGTATTTGGGGTTAGTACATAGGCTAGATAGACCTGTTGGTGGAGTTATGATATTTGCAAAAACATCAAAAGCAGCAGCTAGATTAAGTGAACAGGTAAGAGAAAAGATATTTAAAAAAACATATTTGGTAATTGCAAATGGAAAATTTGAAAAGCAGAAGCGGAATACTTGAAGACTATTTGTTAAAAAATGAAAAAAATAATATGAGCAAAACTGTAAAAGAAAACACAAAAAACAGCAAATTTGCAAGTTTAGACTATGAGGTTTTAAAGTATAATGAAGAAATAGATTTGTCATTACTTAAAATAAATTTGCATACTGGAAGGCATCATCAAATAAGGGTACAGCTGTCAAGCAGAAACCATAGTATTTATGGAGATCAAAAATATGAAGGAAGAGGGCATGGAAAGCAAATAGCTTTATGGGCATACCAATTAGAAATAGAACATCCTATTAGTAAAGAAAAAATAAAATTTACGTCTGTACCAGAGCATATTGGAAGTTGGAAAATGTTAGATGATATACAACTATAATTTAGATTATATGAAACATCTAAAAACATATATGAAAATACGAAATATATATTTTCATATATGTTTTTTTACGTTATGAAAACAAAAAGGGAAAAATGGTTAAAGTTAGTATATTATTAAGACATAAAAAAAGGGGGGAGGTAAATGATAGAAAAATTTTGTAGTTATATTGTAAAAAAAATGAGAAATAATATGGAAGACATTGATGATAGAAGAGCAGAGGTTATCCAATATGGACTAGAATTAATAATAGGGGAAATACCAAAAGTGATACTGTTATTTGCAATAGCATTTATTCTAAAAATTGGTTGGCTAACGATGTTTGCATATATAGCAATATTACCATACAGAGCCTGCTCTGGAGGATTTCATTTAAAAACACATATAGGATGCATTATAAATACAAGTTTGTTTTATTATGGAGTTGTCTTAGCCAGCAAATATATAATTTTACAACCAATATATAAGTACATATTATTAAGTTTAGTTTTAATATTCGGAATAATAATGATAACATTATATGCGCCGGCAGATACAGAAAACCTACCAATTATTAGCATAAAAGAAAGAAAAAGAAAAAAAATTTTGTCATATGTATTTTTAGTATTAATGCTAATATCAAGTTTATTTATAAATAATAATTCCATTTCTAATATATTGATATTTGGAGCTTTAGTACAAACACTATTTATAACAAGACTAGCATATAAAATAACAAATAATAAATATGGACATGAAGTATATAGAGCAGAAGAGCAAATAATTAGCTAATCACTCACAAATATGTGTAGAGATATAGAAAAAAGAAGGGGGGGAATACAATGACAAAATTAATAGCAAAAATAGCAGAGAAATATGCAAAGACTACAAATACAGCATGTGTTATTTTAGGATTAATACATCAACCTAAAATGCCAGCATCTTTAATAAAAAAAGATTAATTTAAAATTAATATCCTTAAACGACAAAAAATTAAAAAATCAAAAGAGATTCAAAAAAATTCAACTCATAAGAGTTGGATTTTTTTTTAGTATATTTCTAATTGCTGTTTAAAATATTCATTATTTTTAGTAGTAAATAAATTCAGGTTATTATTTCTTATTAATATTTGTCTAACTTTCCATAATCCTAAACCAGAATTTCCAGGTTTAGTAGAAAAGCCTTTTTCATATATTTTTTCAGTATCAACATCTTTGTTTTTATATGTATTTTCTACAATTAATAATAATCTATTTTTGTTCAAATCTTTTCTAATGGTTAAATTTATAATTTTTTTATCACACTCTTTGGTTGCTTCTATTGCATTATCAAAAAGTATTCCTAAAATCCTTGCAAACTCATATATTTTCATATGGTTTTCAATTTCGTTTAAGTCTAAAAACACTTCTAAATTAATTTTTATACCAAGTTCATCCGCTTTATGGTATTTACTTGCCAAAACATTGTATATTGCTGGATTATTTATAGTGCTAGGACTAAGACCTGTTAGATTATTTGTACATTAGCAATCATTTAAAAGTTGTTGATAGTATTTTTTTAAGCCTTCAATATCTTCTGTATCTATATATCCACCAAGTGCATGAACTATATTATGAAAATCATGTTTAAATGCACGTATATTATCATGCAAAACAGTTAAAGTTTTATTATACAATTGGGCTTGTTTTAAGTCTCTAGAAGTTATTGCTAATTTGGAAATATTTAAAATGCTATAAATACTAAGTGCAAAATATGCTAATAACCCAATAATACTTATGAAGGTAATATAAATAGGAAGAATATTATTATAAAATGCTATTAAATAAAATTGGGAAATAATAATTAAAACAAGCAAAACAGCATTACACACAAGTAACTTTTTGGTTTTTTCAGATATACCATCAAATATTTTTAAAGTTAATTTAAAACGTTTAATGGTAATAGCTAAAATAAATGTTGTGATGTTTATTAGTAAAGCGAAGGAACATCTTAATAGTGGTGTAGCAATAATTGTTTCGTGCTTTACATTAAAAGCAATTTGAAGAAAATTAGTAACAAGCAGTTCTAAGCAAAGTGATAAAATAAGCGCAAAAACCTCAGATAGAATTCCCTTTAAAATAGATGTTTTTAAAAATAAAATTACAAATATGGGCCATAAAATGGTATTTAATAAGAATTTGATAAATGGGTTTGGAATAATAAGGTTAATAAAATTAGTTAATGTTCCCAGACATAATACATAATTTATTTTTTGTTTTTTACTAGTCTGGATATTTAAAACAGTAGTAAAAAACAACATAGATACAAATGCCTCTAAAAAAGCAAGCGGTATTAACATTATTTTTGTTAAAATTTCATTTGGCGTAGTTAGTGCTGTCCAAATTGTTTGGAATATTTCCATGGCTTAAAACCTCCTCAAAAGTATTTTTATATTTAGGTCCAATGTAACAAACTAGATTATTACAGAACATTATTCTATCATTAACAATGTTTTGAATATTATTAATATTTACAATATACGATTTATGACAACGAACAAAATTTGTTGGCAAACTTGGTAAAATATTAGCAAAAGAATCATATGAAGAATATATTTTTTCATGAGTCTGAAAAATCAATTTCATTCCATCTTTTTTTATAAAATAAATAGAATCATAAGTCAAAAAAGTATTACTATTAGCAAGTTTTAAGTATTTACAAGGTGTATCAGCTATATCCTCTAAGAGCCTAGAAATAGTAACCTCTAATCTTTCCACGGAAACTGGCTTAGGTAGATAATCAAATGTTTTATATCTGTAAGCCATAAGACCATATTCTAAATGAGCTGTTGTAAAAATAATATAAATATTTTTATTATATTTCCTAATGGTTTCAGCTAAACTTAAACCATTAATATTACTTTTTAAATCAATATCTAAAAATATTACATCAACTGGATTATTAATAACATAAGCTAAAAAAGAATTTGGATCAACGGAAGTAAAGGATACTTTACAGTCAAAATTATACTTAATAAACAAAGATTCAAGCATTTTTGAGAGTCTGGCAAGGATACTTTCGTTATCATCGCATAAAGCGAAATTTAACATATATTCCATCCCCTGTGCTAATAATACTTACTACTGAAAAATCGACAAAGTGTCATAAAATTAACCAAAATTTTCCAGAGTTATTTTTAATATAATCCAAAAAAAGAATATTGTCAAGGAAAAAGTAGAAAAAAGTTGTTTAGGAGTAACGCACTGTAAATACTCTGAAATCAACACTTTCAAAATCCAAATAACATATTGAAAAAGTAGATAGTAAGCTTATATACAAATTTGAAATGTGGGGTCGAACTTGTTCGCCTCTACAACATCCGTTATAATATATATCAAATTTAATCAAAATTTATTTGAAAAATAATGAGAAAACTTATTATTTTAATAACGAAACTAAAGAAGTAAAAAATGCATATAATCCTTGACTATCTGCATATAGAATGATAAAATATATGCAGAAAACAAGAGATATATGCATATAAAAACAAATATGGTATGCAGAAAGTGAGAAAAAATGAAAAAATTTGATTATTCTTTTTTAGATAATGGACTATTACCTGCTAATTTAATAAATATTACAGGAACAATTTATTCATTGAAAGCAGGAGCAAAAATTAGGCAAGATGAATATGAAAAGATATTTACAGAATTAGAAAAAATAGCAATTGTCCAATCTGTTAAAAGTTCAAATGCTATAGAGGGAATTATAACTAGTGATGAGCGCATAAAAGAAATAGTAAATCAAAATAGTAAACCACTAAATCATAATGAAAAGGAAATTGCTGGATATAGAGATGTATTAAATGAAATACATTTACATTATGAAGATATAGAGTTTAATGAAGATACAATATTAAAGTTACATGAAATAATGATGTCATATACAGGAGTTGAAGATGCAGGAAAATATAAAGTTAATCAAAATTATGTAATTGAAGAAGATACGCAAGGAAATAGAAAGGTTAGATTCAAACCATTAGAGCCTAAAGAAACACCAATTGCAATGGAACAACTTGTATTAGCATATAATGATGCATGTAATAATATAAATATTAATCAATTGCTTTTAATACCTTGTGTTATTCTTGATTTTCTTTGTATACATCCATTTAGAGATGGAAATGGAAGAATGTCTAGATTGTTAACACTGCTATTATTATATAAAAGTGGATTCAATGTTGGTAAATATATTTCATTTGAAGAACAAATCAATAATAGTAAAGGAAACTATTATGAGGCATTGAGACTTTCCTCTATTAATTGGATAGAAAACGAGCAGAGTTATGTTCCGTTTATAGAAAATTTCTTATTAACATTATATATGTGTTATAAAGAATTAGACAAAAGATTTAGTGTTGTAAACAGTAATAAAATTACAAAAAAAGCAAGAATTGAAGCAACGGTGTTAAATAATTTAACTCCTATTTCAAAAGCAGAAATATGTAAGATCTTACCAGATGTAAGCCCAACAACAGTGGAAGTAGTATTAGGAACAATGGTAAAAAATAATGCAATTAAAATAATAGGAAGTGGAAGAAATACAAAATATATGAAGAAATAATTAAAATTAATTATATATTTAAATTGTAGGGTCGAACTTGTTCGCCAGCGCTTCGAAGGACGAGCAATTAAAATCGCCACTATAACATCTGCTATAGTATAAGCAAACATAAAAAAGAAATCTACCTAAATATGTATATCTAAGTAGATTTCTTCTTTACGTATTTATAGAAAACTAAAAGTTACGCAAAAACTATTTCATATTGTGTTCAGATTGCTCTATCATTTTTTTTACCATTTGTCCACCGATTTTACCAGCGTCTTTAGCTGATATATCTCCATTATAACCTTGCTTTAAATTAACACCTACTTCGCTAGCTACTTCATATTTGAATTTATTAAGTGCTTCTCTTGCTTCTGGAACTACAGATCTATTACTGTTATTTGTCATGTTTTTCACCTCCTAGAATGTGTTTACTTATTTTAATAAAAAAACATTTTGTTTTTTCAATATATATATTGCTCAATAAATAAAAAAATAAACTGGTAATTTTTGTTGAATTTTATTGTAAATAAATATTGATTAATGATATAATACTAAAATTATAAACAAAGGAAGTGGTAGACAAAATGTATAAATTAATTGCAGTAGATTTAGATGGAACTCTTCTAAATTCGTATAGTCAAGTTTCAGAAAAAAACAAACAAGCAATAAAAAATGCAAAAAATAAGGGGATAGAAGTTGTACTGTGTTCTGGTAGAGGATTTGCATCTGTAAAAAGTATTGCAAATGAAACAGAAGCAAATAACTATGCTGTTTGCGGAAATGGAGCATTGATTTATAACATAAAAAATCAAAAAATAATGTATAATAATTTTATAGAAAAAGAAAAAGTATTACAAATAATACAAATATGCGAAGAAAACAGTATATATTATAGTATATGCACAACTCAAAATATTATAGCAAAATCTTTAAACTATAATGTGCTTTTTTATCATCAAGAAAACGAAAAAAAACCAGATGATCAAAAAACAAATATTAATGTAGTACAAGATATTTATAAGTATATAAAAGATAGGGAGAAAGAAGACTATTTAAAAATAAGCATTTGCGATGAACATAATGTAATATTTAATGGAATAATAAGAAAACTTAGAACAATAAATAAAATTGATGTTTTAGATGTTGCACATATGTCAAAAAAAATTATAAAAACACGGAACAGAAGAAACGGAAATAAACTATTATTATACAGAAATAACGAATCAAAATGTAAACAAATGGCAAGCGTTGGAGCATTTAATTAAAGAATTAAACATAAAAACAGAGGAAACTATAGCAATAGGAGACAATGTAAATGATATACAAATGATAAAAAATGCAGGACTAGGAATAGCAATGGATAATAGTGCTGACTATATAAAACAATATGCAGACTATATAACCACAGATAATAACCTAGATGGTGTTGCAGAAGCAATAAATAAATATATTGAATAAAAAAATAAAAATGCACTAAACTATTAAAAGAGAGGTGCATTTTTTATGAAAGAAGATAAAGATAAAATAATTAAAGAAGACACAACAAAATATGGAGAATTTGTTTCATCATATTTTGAATGGATAACGCCAGATGAGCAAAAACAAAAAGCAAAAGAGTTAGAACAACTAGGCAAAAAAGATAAAAAATAAAGCAAATATAATTTTAAAAAAATATAAATAAACTATTGACAACAAAAAAAAATGTAGTATAATATAAATATAGGTCAAAGAAAGTCAAAGTCAAAAGGAGATGATGAGGTGCGAATAGCAGATATGATAGAAGAATTTATAAAAGACTTATTTGAAGAAGAAAATTATATAGAAATACAAAGAAATGACCTAGCTGAGCATTTTAACTGTGTTCCATCTCAGATAAATTATGTAATTGCAACAAGGTTTAAACCTTCTCAAGGCTATTATGTAGAAAGCAAAAGAGGAGGAGGAGGATATATAGGCATAAAAAAAATAAATATAACAAAAAGCAATTCGCTTATGCATACAATAACAAGCATAGGTGATAATTTAACAGCACAAGAGGTGGATATATTTATAAGCAACTTATTATCTTATAAAATGATAGAAACTAAAGAAGCAAAGCTTTTAAAGGTGGCAACAAGTGATAATGTATTAAATGTGCCACAAAATATAAAAGACAATTTAAGAGCGCGAATATTTAAAAATATGTTATTAAATTTAATTAATGATTAGGAGGTAGATAATATGTTATGTCAAAATTGTGGAAAAAATGAAGTGAATTTTAAATACACACAAGTAGTAAATGGGGTAAAAAAAGAAATGGCTTTATGTGAAAAATGTGCAAAAGAATTAGGCTTAGAGAACATGGATTTTAATATTCCAATAAATTTTTCTAGCTTTTTAGGAGATTTCTTTGGAGATTATGATGAGAATTTTTTGCCAAGCTTTACACAAAGTAATGCACTAAAATGCACAAACTGTGGAATGACATATGACGAATTCGTTGATAAAGGAAAGTTTGGATGTGAAAATTGCTATAATGTATTTGAAAACAGAATTGATCCTGTTTTAAAAAATATACATGGATGCAATCAACATGTAGGAAGAAATAGCAAATTTATAAATAAGGCTAGTGAAAACCATAGTAAAACCGAGGAAAATACAATGCAAAATGATGAACAACATAGTAAACTAAAAAAACTTAATGAAGATTTAAAACAAGCAATAAAAGAAGAAAAATACGAGGAAGCTGCTAAGATAAGAGACGAAATAAAAAAGATAAATGATAAATAGAGGAGGAGAGGCTTATGATAAATTGGTATTTACAAAATGGAAAAGATTCAGATGTAGTTATTAGTTCAAGAATTAGACTTGCAAGGAATTTAGCAGATTTTCCATTTAAGGAAAAAGCAAAAACAAAAGATTTAGAGCAAGTGTTAAAAACTATAAAAGAAATAACGCCAAGCATAGGTTATGACATAAAATATATAGAATTAAAAAATATAGATGATGTTACCAAAATAAGTTTAATAGAGAAACATTTAATAAGTCCTGAATTTGCCTCAAATGAAAATGGTGCAATATTAATAAATGAAGAAGAAAATATTTGCATTATGATAAATGAGGAAGACCATATTAGAATACAAGTATTTGCTTCAGGGCAAGAATTAGAAAATTTATTGAATTTAGCAATAGAATTAGACGAAAAAATAGATGGATTAGTAAAATATGCTGTGAACAAGAAGTATGGCTATTTGACATCATGCCCTACAAATGTTGGGACAGGTTTAAGAGCGTCTGTTATGGTACATTTACCAGCATTAACCTTAACAGGTAATATAAGTAAAGTATTAAATGTAATAAATAATTTTGGAATGAATATTAGGGGAATATATGGAGAAGGAACTCAAAGCCAAGGAAATATATACCAAATATCTAATAATCAATCATTAGGTTTAACAGAGAAGGAAATTATTAAAAACATAAAAACAATAACAGAAAAAGTAATAGAACAAGAAAGACTTGCAAGAAAGTATTTAGCAAAAAGACAAATAGACTTAGAAGACAAAGTATACAGAGCGTATGGAATATTAACAAATGCTAAAAAAGTATCTTCAGAAGAATGTAGAAAATTACTATCTGACATAAAATTAGGAACTGATTTAGGAATTATAAGAGAACTAAATGATGCAAAAGTAAGCAAATTAGAGTTATATACAAAACCTGGAAATTTACAAAAATATTTGGGAAAAAAGTTAGATGCATATGAAAGAGATATACAAAGAGCAAAAGTTATAAAGCAAATAATAAATAGTTAAAAATATATAATGAAAGGAAGGTGTCTAAAATGACATATAAATTTACAAATAGAGCAGAAAAAGCATTGGAAATAGCAAATGAGTTAGCAATAGAATTAAATCACAACTATATTGGAACAGAGCATTTACTATATGGGTTAGTAAATGAAGGAACTGGAGTTGCAAGTAAAGTGCTAGAAATGCAAGGCGTAACTTCTGAAAAAGTATTAGAAGAAATAGAAATGCTTATTGGAAGAGGAAATGAAGAACAGGAAAAAACAGAAACAGTTGGATTTACACCAAGAACTAAAAGAGTTATAGAGAATGCATTTAGAGAAGCAAAAAGATTAGATTCGGAATATATAGGAACAGAACATTTATTGATAGGAATAATGAAAGAGGGAGACAGTGTAGCAGTAAGAATAATGTTAGACTTAAATGTAAACCCTCAAAAATTATACAATGAAATAGTGAAGTTAGTGAATGAAGACGAAAACAGCAGCATAAATTCAACACAAACAAATAATAAAAATTTGGGAAGCTATAACCAAACACCAACATTAAACCAATTTGGTACTGACTTGACAAAGCAAGCAATAGAGGGAAAATTAGATCCTGTAATAGGAAGAGCAGATGAAATACAAAGAGTTATACAAATTTTATCAAGAAGAACAAAAAATAATCCATGTTTAATAGGAGAGCCAGGTGTTGGTAAAACAGCAGTAGTGGAAGGATTGGCAGAAAAAATAATAGCAGGAGATGTACCAGAAACTTTAAAAAATAAAAGAGTTGTAAGTGTAGATATATCTAGCATGGTAGCGGGTGCTAAATACAGAGGAGACTTTGAAGAAAGAATAAAAAAATGTTTATCAGAAGTTAGAAAAGTTGGAGACGTAATATTATTTATAGATGAAATTCATACAATAGTAGGTGCTGGTTCAGCAGAAGGAGCAGTAGATGCAGCTAATATTTTAAAACCATTGCTAGCAAGAGGAGAAGTACAGGTAATAGGTGCTACTACACTAAATGAATATAGAAAATATATAGAAAAAGATGCTGCGTTGGAAAGAAGGTTTAGCCCAGTAAATGTTGGAGAGCCAACTCCTGATGAAACAATAGAAATACTAGAAGGAATAAGAGACAAATATGAGGCACATCACAATGTTAAAATAACAAAAGAAGCAATAGACTCTGCAGTTAAACTATCTGTTAGATATATTAATGATAGATTTTTACCAGATAAAGCAATAGATTTAATAGATGAAGCTGCATCAAGAGTAAAGATGAGGAATTATACAAAGCCAGAAGGTATAAAAAAGCTAGAAGACAAAGTTGCAAGTATTGACAAAGAAAAAGAAGAAGCGGTAAGAGTTCAAGATTTTGAGAAAGCAGCAAGCCTAAGAGATAAAGAGAGCGAAGCAAAAAAGAAATTAGAAAAAGAAAAACAAAAATGGGAAGACAAAAATACGAAGAGTGTTTCTGAATTAACAGAAGAAGACATCGCAGAAGTAATATCAAGCTGGACAGGAATACCTGTTAAAAAATTAACACAAGATGAAAATGAAAAATTAAAAAATCTTGAAAAAACGTTGCATGAGAGAGTTATTGGCCAAAACGAAGCTGTAGAGGCAGTTGCAAAAGCAATAAGAAGAGGAAGAGTTGGTTTAAAAGACCCTAATAGACCAATAGGTTCATTCTTATTTTTAGGCCCAACAGGTGTTGGTAAAACAGAACTTTCAAAGGCATTAGCAGAGGCATTGTTTGGCAATGAAAATGCAATGATAAGAATAGATATGTCAGAATATATGGAGCCACATTCTGTATCTAAACTAATTGGCTCGCCTCCAGGATATGTAGGGTTTGATGAAGGTGGACAATTAACTGAAAAAATAAGGAGAAAACCATATTCGGTAATATTGCTAGACGAAATAGAAAAGGCACACCCAGATGTAATGAATATGCTATTACAAATATTAGATGATGGACGTTTAACTGATGCTCAAGGAAGAACAGTAAACTTTAAAAACACTGTAATTATAATGACATCTAATATAGGAGCAAGGTTAATTACAGATAAAACAACATTGGGATTTGCAAGCGAAGGCAATAAAAAAGATGAAACACAAAAAGAGTATGAAACAATAAAGAAAGATGTAATGGGAGAATTGAAAAAACAATTTAGACCAGAATTTATAAACCGTATTGATGAAATTATAGTATTCCATAAACTAAACAATGAGGACATTAGAAAAATAATGGATATAATGTTAAATCAATTAAAAAACAGACTAACAGAACAAGAAATAGACATAGAAATAGATGAAAGCGTAAAACAATTACTTATAGAAAAAGGAACAGATATAAACTATGGTGCAAGACCATTAAAAAGAACAATACAAAATGTATTAGAAGACAAGATTGCAGAAGCAATGTTAGATGGAAAAATAAAACCGGGAAAAGTTGCAAAAGTAATAGCAAAAGACGGAGAAGTGCAAATACAATAAAAAAACCAATGATATATATTGACAAGGAACCTTCTCATGAGGTATAATAAATTGCATATGGTGAGAAATGGACACTAATAAATAGAAAGTTTATCCCACACGTAAAAGTGTAATTACTGAAGGGAGGGAAATATATATGTCAGAGGTTAAAGTTAATAATGGAAATATAGAGGATGCCCTAAAAAGATTTAAAAGACAATGTGCAAGAAATGGAGTATTGCAAGAAGTTAGAAAAAGAGAGCATTACGAAAAACCAAGCGTAAAAAGAAAGAAAAAATCAGAGGCAGCAAGAAAAAGGAAGTTTTAATAAATAAGAAGGAGGTTAAAAGTATAAAAGGCTTTTAACCTCTTTACTTTTGAAAATGAGGAGGAAATAATTATGTTAAAAGAAAAATTGTTAGAAGATTTAAAAGAATCAATGAAAGAAAAAAATACAATTAGAAAAAATGTTGTTCAAATGGTAAGAGCTGCAATATTACAAGTAGAAAAGGATAAACATATAGAAGTTAGCGATGACAAAATAGTTGAAATAATTGCAAAAGAGGCAAAAAAGAGAAAAGACTCATTAGAAGATTTTCAAAAAAGTGGTAGAGAAGATTTAATAGAACAAATAAATAAAGAAATAGAAATATTAAATGAATATTTGCCAAAGCAATTAACACAAGAAGAACTTGAACAAAAAATAAAAGAAATAATAGCAGAAGTAGGTGCAACATCTATAAAAGATATAGGTGTTGTAATGAAAACTGCAAAAGAAAAAATAGGTGCAACAGCAGATGGAAAAGCAATAAACGAAACAGCCAAAAAAATATTAGGATAAAACTATAAAAAGAAAAAATTTAAAACTTGTATAAATATTCCTAAATATATTATAATAATAGAAGAAAATTAATAGGGAGGCAAGGTGTAATATGAATTATAACAAACAAGAAATTAAAAGAGGAATAACTTTACACCAAATAAATACAAATAACTTTAAAACAAATTTATATGCTATATTTTTAGCAACTCCAATTACAAGAGAAAATGTTACAAAAGATGCTGTAATTTCAGCAGTACTAAGAAGAGGCACAAATAATATAAAATCACAAGAATTAATAAGTCAAGAATTAGAATCAATGTATGGTGCAAGTTTTGACTGTGGAATAGAAAAAACAGGAGATAATCATGTATTCAAATTTTATTTGGAATCATTAAGTGATGAATTCTTACCTGCAAAAGAAGACCTGTCAAAAAAAAGTATAGAAATTTTATTAGATATAGTATTTAATCCACTAATTGAGAATGGTGGATTTAAAGCTGAATATGTAGAGGGCGAAAAAAATAATATAAAACAAATAATAGAATCTAAAATAGATAATAAAGGACAATATGCATATGACAAATGTATAGAAGAAACATTTAATGGGAAACCATATGGATTATACAAATATGGATATATAGAGGATTTAGAGAAAATAACGCCACAGAATTTATATGAATACTACAAAAAGATGATATCAGAATGCAAGATAGATATATTTTGCTCTGGAATAACGGAAAACATAGAAAAAGATATAAAAGAAAATAAAAATATACAAAAGGTAAATGAGAGAAAACCTAATTGCATAATTGGAACAACTGTAGAATTACCTGTGCAAGAAACCAAAACTGTTCAAGAAAGTATGCAAGTGTCACAAGGAAAGCTAGTTATAAGCTTAGATGTGGATAGTAAAATAGAAAATTTAAGCTATGTAGCTTCTGTTTATAATGCAATTTTAGGAGGAGGAGCTAACTCAAGGCTATTCCAAAATGTTAGGGAAAAAGAAAGTCTGGCATACACTGCAGGTTCAAGCTACTTAAAACCAAAAAATATGATATTTATTAGATGTGGAATAGAAATACAAAATTATAATAAAGCATTAGAAACCATAAAAGTTCAGTTAGACGATTTAAAAAATGGAAAGATAGAAGAAGAAGATATAGAAAATGCAAAAAAATTAATAATAGCCTCTGTTAAAAGCATAACATCAGAACAAGATACAGAAATAACGTATTACTATGGGCAAGAATTGGCAGGAACACTTATAGAGATATCAGATTATGAAAATAAAGTTAATGCAGTAACAAAGGAACAAATACAAGAAATTGCAAACAGTGTAAGCATAAATACAATATATTTTCTTAAAGATTAAAAGAGCTTGTTTATAAAAAACAAGAAAGGAATGAGAACAAGAATGAAGATTATTGAAAGCTTAAGAATTAAAGAAAAAGCCTATGTAGAGACTTTAGAAAAAGGGCTAAAAATAATAATAATCCCTAAAAACAATACAAACAAAAAATATATAATATGGGGAACACATTTTGGATCAATAGACAATCATTTTATAATGCCAAAAACAGGAGAAGAAGTATATATTCCAGATGGTGTTGCACACTTTTTAGAACATAAAATGTTTGAACAAGAAAACGGAAAAAACAGTTTAGATGTTTTAATGGCATTAGGATTAGATGCAAATGCATATACAACAAATGACCACACAGCATATTTATTTGAATGTACTGATAATTTTTATCAGGGATTAGATGAACTTATGAATTATTTGCAAAATCCGTATTTTACAGACGAAAATGTCGAAAAAGAAAAAGGTATAATAGGGCAAGAAATAAAAATGTATGAAGATGATCCAGGCTGGCAATTATATATGAATGCATTAGATTGTATGTATAAAAATAACCCTATAAAAATAGATATAGCTGGAACTATAGAATCAATATCTAAAATAACACCAGATGTATTATACAAATGCTATAATACATTTTACAATCCTGCAAACATGACTATGGTGGTATGCGGAGATTTTGAACCAGAAAAAATATTAGATGAAATAAAGAAGCGACTTATAAAAAAGGAAAATCAAGGGGAAATAAAAAGAATATATCCTCAAAAAGAAAAAGAAATAAATATGCCATATAAAGAAAGCAAAATGGAAGTTAGCATGCCAGCGTTTATAGTAGGATACAAAGATGTGCAAGGAGAAGAATACAATCCAAGAATTGCAGTAAAAAAACATATTGCAATAGAAATATTGCTAAATATGATAATAGGAAAAAGTTCAAATTTATATAAAGAGTTATATGAAAAAGGTATTATTTTATCAGAACCAGGTTTAGACTATGAATTTACGGACCAGTATGCACATATACTAATATCTGGACAATCAAACAATCCACAAGAGATACAAAAAAGAATAAAGGAAACAGTAAAAACATTTAGAGAGAATGGATTAAATGAACAGCATTTTGACAGAATTAGAAAAAAAGTATATGGAGATTATGCTATAGAGTATAATAGTGTAGGCAATATAGCTAGAATGTTCTTAGCAGATAATATGAAAGGAATAAATAGCTTTGACTATATAGATGACTATAAAACGGTAACAAAACAATATGTAGAGGAAATTTTAAAAGATATATTCAAAGAAGAAAATATGGTATTGTCAATTGTTAAATAATATATTAAAATAGGAATATAAAATAACTTTATAAGTTATTTTGTAAAACAATAGAAGAAAAGGATGAAAAGAGAGAATGAACACAGTAGAATTTCCACTATTAAATTTAAAACTAGAATTATCAGAAGTCGCAATAAAAATATTTGGCTTAGGAATAAAATGGTATGCTATAATAATAGTCTTTTGTATTATTATGGCATTGGTTTGGTGTAAATTTAGGTCGGAAAAATACAACATAGATTTTGACGAAATATTAAGTTTATTTATTATATTAATTCCAACTGTAATTATTTGTGCAAGATTGTATTATGTACTATGTAATTTGAACTATTATTTGAGTAATCCAATCCAGATAATAAATATTAGAGGTGGAGGGCTTGCTATTTATGGCGGAATAATAGGCGGAATAATAGCATGCTACATATTTTGTAAAAAGAAAGATATAAATATACTTAATTTATTAGACTGCATAGCACCAATATTAGCACTTTCACAAGGAATTGGAAGATGGGGCAACTTTATAAATGTAGAGGCTTATGGTACTGAAACAAATTTACCATGGAAAATGGGAATAATAGAGGACGGAGTAAAAAAATTTGTACATCCAACATTTTTGTATGAATCATTAGGAACTATAATTATATTTGTAATATTGGCAGTTTTACAAGACAAAAGGAAATTTGAAGGTCAAATAGCATATATGTATTTAGCATTATATTCTCTATTAAGATTTTTTATAGAAGGAATAAGGGCAGATAGTTTAATGGCATTTAATATAAGAATTTCACAAATATTGTCACTTATAATTTTTGTATTATCTATTGGAATTATAGTACAAAATATAATAAGAAAAAAACAAACGTCGAAAAAAGACGAATAATGTTGAAAAAAATCACTCGAAAAACCGGCTAAAAGCCTAAAAATCAACAAAAATGGTTGACTTAAATGTAAAAATATGGTATTTTAGATATATACAAAAGAAAAAACATAAAAAAAGGAGAGTGATTGTATGTTAAATGAAGAAATTTGTAAACTAAGGGATGAACTAAATAACAGCATTACATCCGGGAAAGATTATAATGAGATATACGAGATAAGTACAGAGCTAGATAGACTGATAGCTATGTACTATAGAAAAAGCATAAAAGATGGGACTAAAAGAAAAAGAAGAACAAGGGAAAAATTGTTTAGTATTGTAATAGCATAAAATAAATTAGGAAGGAAGTTAAAAAAACTTCCTTTTTTCAGGATTATGCGCAAAATAATTAACAAAAAAGTTTACATTAAAAAGTACATGTGTTATAATTTCAGATAATAAGAGGTGAAAAAATGAATCAAATTCTTTACGTAGGCGAAAATAAAGGAAATGGACCAATAGCAATAAAAAGCATTGTGAAATTTTTTGCAATAGTAATAATAGCATTTGGAATTATCTTAATAGGAAAAGGTTCATATGCAATATATAAAAATATAGAAATTAACAGTGGAGATAATATACCAGTAGTATATATGGATAGGGTTAACAATACGGTTGTAATAAAAGCTGAAGATAACATAGAAATATCAAAATTAATATACAGTTGGAATAAGGGAGAAGAAACTATATTACTTCCAAACAGCAAAAAGGTAGAAGAAGTAGTATTACTTCCAAATGAAAATAGTGTGTTGAATGTTACTATAGTTGATACAAAAGGTAAGGAAACAAAATTTATGCAAGAATGGAATATCGAAGGAACAGATATAAGAAAACCAGAAATAGAAATAACAACAGATGAAGATATTAGAAAAATAACAATTATTGCAAGAGATGAAACAGAAATAAATTATCTAATATATAAATGGAATGAAGAAGAAGAAATAAAAATTAATGCAACAGAAAATGACAAATTGAAAATTCAAGAAACAATAGATATGATATTAGGGGAGAATAAGCTAACAGTTAAAGCAGTAGATAAAAATGGAAATACAGAAACATTAGAAAAAACGATAATAATTTCATCTAAGCCTGTTATAGCTATAAAGCAAGGCAATGGCAAACTAGCAGTTACAATAAATGATGAAGTTGGAATAAAAAAGGTAACATTAAATATTAACGGTCAAACATATGGAGGAAATTACTCAGGAAAGAAACAATTAAAATTAAATGTGCCATTAAAAAAAGGCAATAATACAATAAGCATAACAGCAATAAATGAATCAGATTTAGAGCAAAAAGTAGTAAGAGAATTTACGTATAAACAATAGAAAAGAGGGAAAAAAATGATACAAGAAGTCTATTTAATAGATAACGAAGATGATATAAAAAACAAATTAGAAGTAATGTTTGAAAATGAAAGTGACTATAAATTTAAGAAAGCTAATACAAATGAAATAGACACAGTATTAAGAAATATTCCCGCATTAATAATAATTAATGAAGACAATATTGAAGATGACATAACAAAAATATGTAACAACATTAGAAATAATGAGGATAACAGTATAACTCCAATAATTGTAATATCATCAAATAGAGACAAGAGCCATAGGATAGAAATACTAAAGGCGTGTGTGGAACATTATATAATAGTACCAATAGATGAAGAATATTTATATTATACAATAAAAAATGTAATTAGACTTTTATACATAAATAGAAGAGTAAGTCCATTAACAGGACTACCAGGAAATGTGCAAATACAGGCAGAAATGAAAAAACGTTTATTAAACAAGGAAAACTTTTCTATGATATATTTCGATTTAGATAACTTTAAGGCATATAATGACATTTATGGTTTTTTAAATGGAGACGAAATAATAAAATTCACAGCAAGAACTATAATAAAGAATATACATATGTCAACAAATGAAGAAAAATTTGTTGGACATATAGGCGGTGATGATTTTGTAGCAATAGTAGGAGGCATAGAATGCGAACAAATATGCCAAAACATAGTAGCAGAATTTGACAGAGAAGTAGTCAAATATTTTACACCAGAGGACGTAGAAAAAGGATATTTGGAAGTGCCAAATAGAAAAGGAATAATAGAACAATATCCAATAACAACAATTTCTGTAAGTGCAGTAGTAGTTGACGCAGGAAGATTCCATAATGCACTAGAAATAGGAGAAGTAGCAGCACAAGTAAAACATTTAGCAAAAATAACACCGGGAAGCACATATGTAATAGATAGAAGAAAAAAATGAAAGAAAAATGATAGTAACTTCATTTTTGTCACATTCTTTTAAATTATATTTTTTCTTTAATGGTTCAAATAGCTCGTTTGAAACACATAAATCAAGATCTCCAACTATTTCTCTTAATCCATATAGTAACATAGATCCACTAGATAAAATATAATATTCTGTTTTGGGTAATTCTAAAGAGTTTAGCAAATTTAATAATTCCTCTTTATTCATTTTTAAATTTCTCCTCACATAAAATTACCATTAATATAGCAAAGTATAATAAAAATAGTCAATATTACATTCACATATAAATAGCTGAAACATAAGTATTTGTAAAATCTAACGCGAATGGTAATATAAAATAAAATTGCCTCATATATATTAGGTGAGGTGATTTAATGATAATTTTAAGTAAAAAAAGGATATATATTATGCTAAGTATGGTTATGGTAGCTGTACTTGCATTTTCTTTTAAGGTGGCAGACAGTGAAAAAACTGTGCAAACTATGTCACTACCTGTTTCAAACAAAGTTATTGTATTAGATGCTCGGTCATGGAATACCAGATGAAGGAGCTCAAAGTAGTACAGGGACAACAGAGGCAGAAACTAATTTGAAAATAGCTTTAAAAGTTCAAAACTTATTGGAGCAAAGTGGTGCAACAGTAATACTTACAAGAAGTGACGAGAACGCAATATATGATTTAGATAAAAATACGTTAAGAGAAAAGAAAATTTCTGATATTCATAATAGAGTCAAAATAGGAAATGAATCACAAGCAGATATATTTGTTTCAATACATTTAAATAAAATACCACAAGAACAATATTGGGGATGGCAATGCTTTTATAGGCAAAATGATGAAAAAAGCACAAAACTTGCAAAATGTTTACAACAAAACCTAAATGAAGCAATAGATAGAGAAAATAAAAGAGTAGCAATGAAGATAGATAATGTTTATATAATAAAGCATGTAGAAATACCAATATCAATAGTAGAATGTGGATTTTTATCTAATAAAAAAGAAGAGCAATTATTACTAACAGATGAATATCAAAATAAATTGGCATGGGGAATATATAATGGAATAATGGATTATTTTGTACAATAAAAAGAATATTTTTTCCACTTTTGTAAAGAATATTAAAAACACGTATTCTTTAAGGGGTGGAAATTTTTTATGAATTATAAAATATTAAATATAAAAGGAGCATTATTAGATACACAACAATTGGAAGATTACCTAAGAAAAATAGCATCTGGACATGTATTGCAAGATAAATCTAATAAATACACATATCCAATTCCGAGATTAAAAGAAAATTTTGAATTTATAACAGAGGTATACAATCTTCTGAATGAGCACATAAAACTAAAATTGCCAATTCATCCAGCAGGGGAATGGATTTTGGATAATTTTTATATAATAGATGAAACTGTAAAAACTGTAACAAAAGAACTTACATTGAAAAAATATACTAATTTTTTAGGAATTGCAAACGGGCCATATGCTGGATTTGCAAGAATTTATGTACTTGCCTCAGAAATAGTTGCGTATACAGATGGAAAAATAAATGGTAAAAATTTGGAAGTGCTATTAAAAGCATATGAGGATAAAAAAACATTAAGCATGGACGAGATATGGAATATAAACACTTTTTTACGAATGGCATTAATAGAAAATATAAGAGAAGCATGTGAGAAAATATATTCCGCACAATTGCAAAAATATAAAGTAGAGAACATAATAGAAAGATTAGTAGAAAATAAAAGCAAGGATGAATTACAATTTAAAAATATAGGCGAATATAAAACAAAAGTAATAGAACAAGGAGAAATGAAGTATCCATTTATAGAGTACATGTCATATAGGTTAAAGCAATATGGAAAAAAAGCTTATCCGTTTTTAAACATATTAGAAGAACAAGTAAACAAAATGGGAACAGAAATCTCTGAAGTAATAAAAAAAGAACATTTTGACATAGCTGTTAGAAAAGTAAGTGTTGGAAACTGTATAATAAGTATTAAAAATATAAACAGAATAAATATGATAGAGATATTTGAAAAAATAAATGGAGTAGAAGAGATACTAAAAAAAGATCCCGTAAATGTTTATAGTAAAATGGATTATAAAACGAGAATATATTATAGAAATAAATTAAAGGAAATATCAAAAAAAACAAAAATATCAGAAATATATATTGCTAGAAAATGTTTAGAACTAAGTAGTATAGAATATGAAAAATCTAATATGGATTCCAATAATAAGAAAGCACATGTTGGCTATTATTTAATAGCTGATGGAGAACCAAAGTTATTAGAAATATTACAAAATAAAAAAGTACCAAGGCAAAACAATATGCATAAAGCTAAAAAATATATAACTGCATTAGCTGTGGTTACTATAGTGTTAGCAGGTGTATATGGATTATATATAAATACTCAAATTAACAATATAGTACTTAGTCTTATTTTATCAATACTATTATTAATACCAATTGAAACAATATTTACTCAAATAGCACAATATATATTGGGAAAAACAAAAAATACTAAAATAATACCAAAATTGGATTTTAGAAATGGAATCCCAGAACAAAATGCAACTTTTGTAGTTATTCCAACAATTATTAAAAATGGAAAAAGAGTAGAAGAATTAATGCATAAACTAGAAGTATATTATATTGCCAATAAAAGTGATAACATCTATTTTGCATTATTAGGAGATTGTAGCACAAGCAGTAATGAAGAAGAAGGGTTTGACGAAGAAGTAATAAATACAGGTAAAAAAATGGTAGACATTCTTAATAAAAAGTATCCAGACGAAAAGTTTACAAAATTTAACTTTATATATAGAAAAAGAATGTGGAACGAAGGAGAAGAGGCATATTTAGGATGGGAAAGAAAAAGAGGATTACTAAATCAATTTAATGAGTATATTTTAGGAAATATTAGTAATCCATTTAAAACAAATACTATAACAAATGTAGCCAGTATGCCACCAATAAAATACATTATAACACTTGATGCAGACACTGACTTAGTCTTAAATTCAGCAAAAGAATTAATAGGAGCAATGGCACATATTTTAAACAAACCTGAATTAAATAAAAGCGAAGATTTGGTTATAGCAGGACATGCACTTATACAACCAAGAATTGGAATAGATTTAATGTCAAGTATAAAAAGTTTATATACGAAAATATATGCAGGAGCAGGTGGTGTAGATGTATATGCTAATGCTATATCAGATATTTATCAAGATAATTTTGAAGAAGGAATATTTACAGGAAAAGGGATATATGATTTAAAAATATTTTCAAAAATATTAAATAATGAAATACCAGAAAATACAATATTAAGTCATGATTTGCTAGAGGGAAGCTATTTACGATGTGGATTGGCAACAGACATTATGCTAATGGATGGGTATCCGGTTGGATACAATAGCTCAAAGTCAAGACTCCATAGATGGATTAGAGGAGATTGGCAAATTATTATATGGTTGAAAGATAAAATAAAAAATAAAAGAGGAGAAATAAAAAATAATCCATTAAACATATTATCAAAGTATAAAATATTTGATAATCTAGTAAGAAGTTTATTAGAAGTATCAAGTGTATTAACAATAATATATATGTGCATATTAGATTATTTTTATAAAATAAAAATATGGCCAATTATTACAACAGTGTTAATTGCAGTACTTACTCCAACAGTAATAGACGTAATAAATAAAATTGTATTTAAAAGAGAAGGAGAAAAAAGGCAAAAAACATTTAATAAAACTTTATCTGGAATAAATGCAAGTTTATTAAGAGGGCTATTTACACTAGCAACATTACCAGATAAAGCATATATGTCAGCAAATGCAATATGTAAAACTTTATATAGACTAAAAGTTAGTAAAAAACATATGCTAGAATGGGTAACAGCAGAAGAAGCAGAAAAAATGGCAAAAAAAGATATAAAGTCATACTATATAAATATGGCACCAAATATAATATTGGGAATATTGGGTATTTTGTATATATTTATTAATGCAAAAAATCCATTTAGTGTTTTAATATTTGTAATATCATTACTATGGTTAATAGCACCAGCAATTATGTGTTATATAAGTAAAGAAATAGTAGTTAATAACAAAAAAGAACTTTTAGTGGATAAAGACAAGCAATATGTGTTAGAAGTGGGGAAAAGAACGTGGCAATTTTTTAAGGATTATTTAGTAAAAGAAAACAATTATCTTCCTCCAGATAACTATCAAGAAGATAGAAAACCAAAAGCAATAAAAAGGACATCTTCTACGAACATTGGGTTAGCATTGCTGGCTGTAATATCAAGCTATGACTTAGGATATGAAACACAAAAAAATACTTTAGAGCTTTTAAATAAAATGATAGATACAATATATAATTTACAAAAGTGGAATGGACATTTGTATAACTGGTATAATATTGAGACTTTAGAGCCATTAAGACCAAGATATATTTCATCTGTAGATAGTGGGAATTTTGTTGGATATTTGTATGTGGTAAAACAATTTTTAATTCAGAACGGACAAGAAGATACTAGAATAGATGAATTGATAGAACATACAGATTTTACAAAATTGTATAACGAAAAAATGCAGTTATTTTCTGTTGGATATAATGTAGAAGAAAATATGCTTACAGATTCATATTATGATTTATTAGCATCAGAAGCAAGGCAAACAAGTTTAGTAGCAATAGCAAAAAAAGACATTGAACAAAAACATTGGTATAATTTAAGTAGAACTTTAACAGTGTTAAATAAATACAAAGGGCTAATATCTTGGTCTGGTACAGCATTTGAATATTTAATGCCAAATATAAATATTCCCCAATACCCAGGAAGCCTGCTAGATGAATCTTGTAAATTTTTAATAATGAGTCAAAAAGAATATAATAAAAAACTAAAAATTCCTTGGGGAATATCAGAATCTGCTTTTAACCTAAAAGATTTGAACAATAATTATCAATACAAAGCGTTTGGAATACCATGGTTGGGCTTGAAAAGAGGATTGGCTGACGAGATAGTAGTGGCTCCATATGCAAGTATGATGGCCATTATAGATGAACCAATAGAAGTATTAAAAAATTTAAAACAGTTAGAAAAACTGGGAATGTATAATAAATATGGGTTTTACGAATCAATAGATTATACACCAACAAGATTAAGAAAAAACGAAACAAAAGCAATAGTAAAAACATATATGGCACACCACCAAGGATTAATATTATTATCAATTAACAACCTAATGAACAATAATATAGTTCAAAAAAGATTTGTACAAAATCCAGAAATAGAAGCTGTAGATATATTACTACAAGAGAGAATGCCAGAAAATATAATAATAACTAAAGAGGAAAAAGAAAAAGTTGAAAAGATAAAATATATAGACTACGAAAATGCAACACAAAGAGAAATAACAAAGATAAATACAAAATTAAATAATGTAAATGTAATAGGAAATGATAAATATACCATAATAATGGATCAAAAGGGAAATGGATATAGTAAATATAACAATATTTTAATAAATAGATATAAGTACACTGATGATGAAGAACAAGGAATATTCTTTTTCTTTAAAAATATTAAAACAAAAAGAATATGGACATCAAACTATATGAACTATCTATCAAAAGCAGATAAATATGTAATGTGCTTTACACCTGACATGAATAAAATTACAAGACAAGATGGAAATATAGAAACAATAACAAAAATATCTGTGGCGCCAACGGAACCGGTAGAAATACGAAGAATTGAACTAGTAAATCATGGAATAGAAGATGAAACAATAGAAATAACATCATTTTTAGAGCCATTGATATCAGAAAAAGAACAAGACTATGCACATAGAGCATTTAATAAATTATTTTTAGAATATGAAATTATAGAAGATACAATATTGATAAGAAGAAAATCAAGAGACAAGAGTAAATCGGATATGTTTTTAGCTGTAAACTTGTATGCGGAAAATGAAATAATAGGTGAAACAGAATTTGAGGTGGATAAGGAAAAATTTTATGGAAGAGAAGCAATAGGACTTCCAAAAACAGTAGAAAGTTCTATACCGCTGGGCAGAAATATAGGACTAACTACAGAGCCTATAGTTGCAATAAAAAATACAGTTAAAATAAAGGCAAATGAAAAAGTAGCATTTAATTTGATTATGTGTGTATCTGAAAGCAAAGAAAAGGTAATAGAGTTAATAAATAAATTTACAAATTCGGAAACTATAAAAAGAAATATTGAATTAGCAAAAGTAAAAGTTGAAGCAGAATCAAGATATTTAAACATAAAAGGAAAAGAAATAGATTTATGTCAAAAAATCCTTGGTTATTTAATATTTCCAAATCCTTTAAAAAGAATTATAAATAAAAATAAAAAAGTGATTAGTGCATATGTAAGTGAACTCTGGAAATATGGTATTTCTGGAGACCTGCCAATTTTACTTGTAAAGGTTAAAGATATTAGTGATATAGAAATATTGAAGCAAGTAATAAATGTTTATGAATATTTAAGAGTTAAAAATATAAATATAGATTTAGTTATTGTAGATGAAGAACAGCATAGCTATGAAAATTACACAAGAGAAGGAATAATTAATATTATATTAAATAAGAATATGGGATATCTGCAAAATATAAGAAGTGGAATTTTTGTATTAAATAATTTATCGAAAGAAGAAATACAAGTTTTGGAATTTAGAGCAAATTTGGTTTTAGATGTGAGCTTAGGTAAAATAGAAAGACAGCTTACAGATTTAGAAGAAGAGTATATAGAAACAATAAAACAAATAGGAGATGAAAAAATACCACAAATTGCAGAAGAACCAGAACAAATAAGAAAAAAACTAGAAGATGAACAATTAAAATACTGTAATGAATATGGAGGATTTTCGCTAGATGGCAAGGAATATAATATTAGAATAAATAAAGACAATAAACTACCAACTGTATGGAGTCATGTATTAGCAAATGAGAAGTTTGGAACTGTAGTTACAGAAAATATGGGTGGATATACATGGTATAAAAACAGTAGATTAAATAGATTAACAGCATGGGCAAACAACCCAACAAATGATATACCGTCAGAGATAATATATTTGGAAGATATGGAAAACAAAAAAGTGTGGTCATTAGGGCAAAATCCTATTCCAGATAGTAATGATTACTATATAACTTATGGTTTTGGATATGCAAATTATATGCATAAGAGTAATGGACTTATACAAAATGCAAGCATATTTGTACCATGTAAAGATAGTGCAAAAGTGCACCTGATACGATTAGAAAATATTGAACCAAGGAAAAGAAAAATAAAATTAGTATATTATATAAAACCTGTATTAGGAGAAGATGAGACTATTTCCAACACTTATCTAAATTTAGAATATAAAGAGGGGTCAAATTTACTATGCTTGGAGAATATTTCAAATGAGGATTTTAAAAATGTATTATATGTTTCAAGTAGTGAAAAAATAAATTCTTATACAGGTAATAAAGACTTTTTTATAGGAAATGGAACAATAGCAAATCCAGATGGAATTCATAAATTAGATTTAGACAGACAGAATTCTTTATGGCGAAATGGAATACTTGCAATAGAATTCCAAGTAGAATTACAGGCATTAGAAAGTAAAGAAATATCAATCGTTTTAGGAGCAGAAGAAAGTATAATTAATTGTCAAGATAATGCTTATAAATACGGAAAAATAAGTAATGTAAAAGAAGAATATAAAAAAGTAAAAGAGTATTGGGAAGATATAACAGGCAAGGTTCACGTAAAAACACCGGTAGAGTCTATGAATATATTGTTAAATGGATGGCTTATATATCAAACAATATCAGCAAGATTATTGGCGCGAAGCGGTTATTATCAATCAGGTGGTGCTTTTGGATTTAGAGACCAACTACAAGACACAATAGCATTAAAATATATAAATCCAGAAATAATGAAAAATCAAATAATAAAGCATAGTTCACATCAATTTATAGAAGGAGATGTAGAACATTGGTGGCATGATGAAACCCGGAAGAGGCATAAGAACAAGATTTTCAGATGATTTGCTTTGGCTTGCTTATATTACCGAAGAATATATAAATTTTACAGGTGATTATACAATATTAGATATTAAAACAAATTATATAGAAGGTGCAGATTTGGAAGAAGGCACAGATGAAAAATATGACAAATATTTGCCATCAAAAGAAAGTGGTACAATATATGAACATTGTAAAAAAGCAATAGAAAAAAAGATAAACTTAGGAGAAAATGACTTGCCTACAATAGGTTCAGGCGACTGGAATGATGGGTTTAGTACAGTTGGAAACAAAGGTAAAGGAGAAAGTATATGGTTAGGTTTTTTCTTGAGTGATATATTAAAAAAATTTATTCCATTATGCAAGTATAAAGGGGAAGATGAATTAGCAAAAAAATATGAGGCAATATTAAATAAATTGAAAAAAGCATTAAACACAACAGGTTGGGATGGAAGATGGTATAGAAGAGCATTTACAGACGAGGGTGAAATATTGCGGTAGTTTGCAAAATGAAGAATGCAAGATAGACAGCATAACACAAAGCTGGGCAGTGATATCAGGAGTTGGAGATAATGACAAAAAATATATATCAATGGAAAGTTTAGAAAATCATTTAATAGATAGGCAAAGTGCAATTATTAAACTATTAGACCCACCATTTAATCAAAGCAATTTAGAACCAGGATATATCAAAGCATATTTGCCGGGAACAAGAGAAAATGGAGGACAATACACACATGCAGCTGTATGGGTAATAATTGCAGAGGCTTTATTAGGATTTGGAGATAAAGCAGGAGAATTGTTTAGAATGATAAATCCAATAGAACATGCAAGAACTAAGGAAATGGCTAATAAATATAAAGTAGAACCATATGTTGTAGCAGCAGATGTGTATGGACAGGAGAATTTAGCAGGAAGAGGAGGCTGGACTTGGTATACAGGATCAAGTAGCTGGATGTATGAAGCGGGATTAAAATATATACTAGGATTAAAGATTGAAAATGGAGAATTAAAAATAGAACCATGTATACCAAATGACTGGGAAGAATATAGCATAAAATATAAAACAGGTAAAAAAGTATATAATATAAAAGTAACAGAAAAAGGAAAAAATATTTCAATTAATGTAATAGGTGATTAAGGAAAAAAACTGCCGACTAAAATGTCGGTAGTTTTTAACTATTCTGAATCCATAATTATTGTAACAGGCCCGTCATTTAAAAGAGTAACTTTCATATCAGCTCCGAAGATACCAGTTTGAACAATAGGAACTTGTTTCTTACATTCATTTACAAAATATTCATATAAAGAAACTGCAATGTCTGGTTTAGCAGCATCAGAAAAAGAAGGTCTATTTCCACTTTTCTTGCAATCAGCATATAATGTAAATTGTGAAATTATTAGTAATTCACCAGATACTGCTTGAAGAGACAAGTTCATCTTGTCATTTTCGTCATTAAATATTCTTAAATTAATTAATTTTTTTACAAGATAATCTACATCTTGCTCAGTATCAGAATCTTTTATACCCAATAGTACCAAAAATCCATTATGTATTTCTCCCACTATTTTAGAGTCTACACTAACACTGGCCTCAGTGACTCTTTGTATTACTAACTTCATTGACTAATCAACTCCTAAACTTTTTCTTAAATTATAAAATAATAAATATGAATTGTCAAAAATTTGCATTAACTGAATAAAGCTTTGTGTTTCAGTGTTTTAAATGTATAACATATTAAATAGCAACAAAAAAAATAAAAAAAATTTTAAAAAATACTTGCATTTTATAAAAAGATATATTAAAATTCTAATTGAAGTGGAGAGAAGTGGTAAAAAGTGGTTTAAAATGTTATGGAGGTGAAACAAAGTGCTTATTGGTGAGTATGAACATTCTCTAGATGTTAAAGGCAGATTAATATTACCAGCTAAAATTAGAGAAGACATGGGAGATAAGTTCATAGTAACAAAAGGATTAGATGGGTGCTTGTTTGGTTTCTCTCAAAATGAATGGACAAACTTTGAAGAAAAATTAAAAACACTTCCACTTACAAACAAAAATGCAAGAGATTTCGTAAGATTTTTCTTATCTGGTGCAACAGAATGCGAAATTGACAAACAAGGTAGATTTCTAATAACAAGTAATTTAAGAGAATATGCTACATTAGAAAAAGATGCAATAATAATTGGTGTAGGCACTAGAATTGAAATTTGGAACAGAGAAAAATGGAAATCTTATAACAGTGATGAGAATATTTCTGCTGATGAAATAGCAGAGAATATGACAATGTTAGGTATATAAATTGCAAAAGTTTATATAAATCAAACAAAAGACAAATTATTGAAATACAAAAGAAAAAATTAAAAAAGTACAAAAGATAAATTTAACTAAAGAAAAAATTTTACAAAGGATAAAGCAAAGCAAATTTGCACAAATGAAAAAAACAAAAGAGGATTTTACAAAAGATAAAAATTAGTACACAAAAGAAAAAATGTTAAATTACAAAAGAAAAATAACAAAAGAAGGAAGTAATAATATACAAAAGCAAAAAGTACAAAAGATAAATATATAATTTGTACATAGGATGAAAATAATAATATACAAATGAAAAGCATTTGTAAAATATATACAACACCAAAGAGAAAAAATAAAATACTAAAGAAAAAACTATAAAAGATGTGGACAGTTGGTATTTTGCATAAAATACCAACTATTCGCGTATAAAATGAAAGCAGAGGTTTATTTGTCATGGAATTTAAGCATAATCCTGTATTACTTAAAGAATGTATAGAAGGATTAAAGATAAAGCCAGATGGAATATATGTAGATGGTACTCTTGGTGGTGGAGGGCATAGCAAAAAAATATTAGAAAATTTATCTGAAAATGGTATACTGATAGGAATTGACAGAGATATGGATGCATTAGAATCTACAAAAGAAAAGCTAAAAGAGTACTCAAATGTTAAATATATACATGCAAATCATGATGAGATTAAAGAAGTATTAAAAGATTTACAAATACAAAAAGTAGATGGCATATTGTTAGACCTAGGAGTTTCTTCATATCAATTAGATGAAAAAGAAAGAGGTTTCAGTTATTTAGGCAGTAACGAATTAGATATGAGAATGGATAAAAGTCAGCAGTTAAATGCTAAAATTGTTGTAAATACGTATCCAGAAGAAGAGTTGGCAAGAATCATATACGAATATGGAGAGGAAAAGTTTTCTAGAAATATAGCAAAAAATATATGTGCTCAAAGAAAAAACAAGGAAATAGAAACAACAGAAGAGTTAGTAAATATTATAATAAAATCTATACCACTATCAAAGCAAAAAGAAGGACATCCTGCTAAAAGAACATTTCAAGCAATAAGAATAGAAGTTAATAATGAGATAAAGCCATTATATAAATGTATTTTAGATTGCATTGATACTTTGAATGAAGGTGGAAGACTAGCTGTTATAACATTTCACTCTTTAGAAGATAGAGCAGTAAAAAATGCATTTACAGAGGCAGAGGGAATTTGCAAATGTCCAAAGGATTTACCATACTGTGTATGCGGAGCAAAATCGTTTGGCCAAATAATAACAAAGAAGCCGATACTTCCAACAGAGGAAGAGCAAAGAGAAAACTCAAGAGCTAAAAGTGCAAAATTAAGAATATTTGAAAAGAAAATATAATTTTCAAAAGGTAGGTGAGAATATGCCAAATAGTAGATATGGTGGATATCAATACGAGACAAGCCCGAGAAAACTAAAACCAGAATATAAACCAAATAAAAAAGAAGACGTTAAAAAGAAATCTACAACGATAAATAAAAACAAAGTAAATAAAAAGAACAAAAAGAAAAAGCATTTAAAACCACAAACTAAAATTGTAACATATGTTGTGCTAGGTTTTGTAATACTATTGGCAATAAGTTATAGGAACTCACTTATAACAGAAAGATTTAGCAAAAAGGAGCAACTGAAAAGCGATTTGGCTGTAATAGAAAAAGAAAACCAACAGTTAGAAGTTAATATACAAAACAGCCTAAATTTAAGTAACATTGAAAAAGCAGCAAAAGAAAATTCGGGAATGAAAAAATTAGATTCAACACAAAAAAGATATGTTAATCTACCTAAAAAAGATTATGTGGAACCTGCCAGCGAACAAGTAATAATAGAAGAAGAAAAAAATTGGTTTGAAAAAGTGGTAGAGCTTTTAACAGAAAAAATATTTTAGAAAATTACTATATTTTGAGTATATAGTAATTTTTTTGCGTTTAAGTCCTATTTAGAATAAATTGGAATAATATTATTATAATCATAAGTTAGAGAGGAAATGTGATTAATAATGAAGAACAGGCGAAAAATAAAGAAAAAACAAATAAAAGCTTGGAAAAATCAAAAAGTGAATATAAGAGAACTTGAGAAGTTAGTAAAAAAAGAGCAAAGGAGAAAATATAAAGCTGAAGTAAAAGAAACTAAAATAAAAGCAGAAGAAAAAGTGAGTGATTTGGGGAGAAAAAAGCGAATGAGAAATGCAATACTTGTTTCTACAATAACTTTCATTGCTTTAATATGTAGAATAGGTTGGATACAGTTTGTTATGGGCTCGGAATTGCAATCTATGGCATATGTACAACAAACATTAGATAGAAGTGTTAATCCTAAAAGAGGAACAATATATGATGCAACTGGTAAAAATATTTTGGCTATATCTAGTACAGTAGAAACTGTAACCGTAAATCCAACAAACATTGCAAAAGAGGACAAGGAAAAAGTTGCAAAGGCATTAACTGAAATTTTTAACTTAAATTATGAAACCATATTAAAAAGAGTAAGCAGAAGAAGTTCGATAGAAACTATTGTAAAAAAGATAGACAAAGAAAAAGCTGATGAACTTAGAAAGTGGTTAAGCGACAATAATATAACAAAAGGAGTAAATATAGATGAAGATACCAAAAGATATTATCCTAATAACAATTTGGCTTCACAAGTAATAGGGTTTTGCGGCTCTGATAATCAAGGATTGGATGGGATAGAAGCAATTTATGAAAAGGAATTAAAAGGAGAAAAAGGCAAGATTAATAAAATAATAGATGCAAGGGGAGGCGAAATTGCAAAAGAAGGTGAAAACTATGTTAAAGCAATAGATGGAAATGATTTAATATTAAGCATAGATGCAACTGTGCAAGGAATAGCAGAGAAATATTTAGCAGAAGCATGTATAGACAACAAATGTACAGATGGCGGAAATATAATAATAATGAATCCACAAACAGGGGATATTCTAGCAATGGCAGGTTATCCAAACTATAATTTAAATCAACCTTATCAGGCTAATACAGAAGAACTAAAGGCAAGTTGGGAAATGTTAGCACAGGGGGAAAAAACAAAGGCATTGCAACAAATGTGGAGAAATAAAGCAGTATCAGATACATATGAACCAGGATCTACATTTAAACTTATAACAACTTCAGCAGCATTGGAAGAAGGATTAACAAGCGTAGATAAAGAGGGCGAATTTTGCTGTACAGGGGGAATAGAAATAGCAGGAGTTAGAATTAAATGTTGGAGATATTATAGACCGCATGGCTCGGAATCATTAAGGCAAGCTCTAATGAATTCGTGTAATCCAGTATTTATAGGGTTAGGACAAAAAATTGGAGTTTCAAAATATTATACGTATTTGAAAAAGTTTGGACTATTAAAAAGAACAGGAATAGATTTACCCGGAGAGGCTGGAAGTATTTTCTTAAAAGAAGAAAAAGTTGGTCCAGTAGAACTTGCAACAATAGCGTTTGGTCAAAGATTTGAAATAACACCATTACAGCTAATAACTGCAGTATCAAGTATTGCTAATGGGGGAACATACATAAAGCCAAGAATTGTAAAGAAAATAATAAACAGTCAAACTGGGGAAACAACAGAAATACCGATTAAAAGGGAAGAAAGAGTGATATCGGAAGAAACAGCTAAAAACGTATTAAGTATGATGCAATCTGTTGTAGAAGATGGTACAGGAAGAAATGCACAAGTCGAAGGTTATAACATAGGAGGGAAAACAGGAACATCAGAAGATGGGGTAAATACAAATAAATATGTAACATCTTTTATGGGAGTAGGACCAACAACAAATCCACAAGTGGTAATACTTGTAACATTATATAACCCAACAGGAGAAGGAGGACACCATCTAGGTGTCAACTTATAGAAACTTGACATAAAGATATGAATATGATAAAATATTTTATATAAAAAATAATAGAATATTAAAGGAAGTAATATGGATTTAAATTTATATAGAATATTTTTAGAAGTTGCAAAAACTGGAAGCATATCAAAGGCTGCTAGTTCTTTATTTGTGTCTCAACCATCCATTAGCTATAGTATAAAGATGCTTGAAGAGGAATTAAAGTGTAAATTGTTCAATAGAACTGCTAAAGGTACAGAACTTACAATTGATGGAGAGAAACTTTTATTTTACGTTGAAGGGGCATTTAATATGATAAATGCTGGATGTAAAACAGTAAAAGATTCGGAAAATATGATTAGTGGAGAGATAAGGGTAGGAGTGCCAACACATATAGGAATATTCTTGCTTTCAAAATATATTCAGAAGTTTATTGAGAAGTATCCAGGAATTAAGTTTACTATTGTTAATAGGGCAACTAGTGAAATGGTAGATATGCTTGAAAAGAGAAATTTGGATTTTATAGTAGATAGTTATCCAATAGACAGCAACAGAAAAGATATTGTTTTATATAAATTAATAGAAGTAAGCAATTGTTTTGTTGGCAATGAAAAGTACAAAAATATAGTAAATGAAGGAATTATAAACATAGAAGATATCCAAAAATATCCATTATTATTACCACCTAAAATAACATCTACAAGAAAAGCTTTAGAAAGTAAACTAAAAGATAGAATAGATAATTTAGAGGCAATTATAGATGTACCTACAACAGAAGTAATGCTAGAACTTGTAAAAAAAGGTTTAGGAATAGGATATTTTACAAAAGAATCTGTACAAAAATATATTGATTCAGGAAGACTATATGAAATACCAGTAGATGTAGAACTACCAAAGACAGATATTTGTATAGCATATGTTGATAACTTTTTGGCTAATGCTCCAAAGAAATTTATTGAAATGTTAAATTCAGAAATAAAAAGTGCTTCATATACAAAAGAAAAAAGTTTAAGGTTAATCTTAACACAGGAATGTACATATAATTGTTCTATGTGCCATAAAGAAGGTATACATTCAAAAAAAGAAAATTTACTTACAAATGAAGATTTTGCATATATATATGAAATAGCAAATAAAGAATATGGAATAAATAAAGTAAACTTAACAGGTGGAGACCCTCTATTAAGAGATGATATACAAGATTTGTTAATAAAATTAAAACAAAAAAATGCTAAAATTACAATGACAACTAATGGATATTTATTAGATAAAAACATAGAAATTGGAAACTTATTAAATAAGCTTAATATTTCTGTACACTCTTTAAATAAAGAAAAATTTGAAGAATTATGTGGAAAAAAGGATTCTTTTGAAAAAGTTATAAATAATATAAAAATGTTTAGGGCTCAATATCCAACTTTAAATATTGGAATAAATACAACTATAATAAAAGGAATTAATTCCGATGAAAAAGAAATAGAGGAATTAATAGAAATGGCAGGGCTATTAAAGGTGGAATTAAAGTTTATAGAACTATATCCTAAAAATGCTAAAGAATTTGTACCAATACATACATTAGAGCCTATATTAAAAAAATTAGGTTTTTACATTGTAAAAAGTGAATTTAGAAAAAATATATATACAAATAAAAAACAAATTATAACTTTAACTAGATGTACATGCAGTGTTGTTTGTGACAAGGCAAATAAGAAAGAAGCATGTAAAAACAATAACGATTTATACATAACTCCAGATGGAAAAATAAGTTTATGTAGAAAAATAGAAGATGAAATAGATATATTGGTGCAAACAAAAGACAAAAATAATGAGGAATTAATATTAAGGTTAGATACGGCATTAAAACAAATGGGAAGTAGTTGTAAATATTAAAAAATAGAAAAACAAGGCATTTCAAATTATGTCTTGTTTTTTTGATATAAAAAAATTTTATAACTGGTATAAAGAATAAGTATTTGAAATGTATAAGATATGATAGTAAAATAAAGAAAAAAGGAGGAAAGAGATATGGCAATTACTACTTTATTTGGAATTAATGGTGTAGGTAAAGACACAATAGCAGAAAATCTAAGGAAAAAAAATCCAGAGATTACAGTATCAAGTGTATCTAGAATGCTTATGTATATTCTTGGAATTTCAAAAACATATGATGTTAGAGAAAAAGTTACAGAAGAACAATACAAAATATTAGAGAGTATTCCTCAGACACAAATGGTTAAAATTGAAAATGAAGAATATAGGAGAATACTAGAAAAGATAGCAAAAGAAGATAAAAAAGTGATATTTATAAATCATTTGGTAACTGCGATGAGACATGGAGAGGATGTACAATATTTAACAAAAAGGTTGACACCGGATTGGTATATAGACTTAAATGAAAATTTAATACAATTAGTAGCTCCATCAAACGTAATTGCAATAAGAAGAATGAATGATGCAACTAGAGTAAGAAGTTCTAATATAGAGCAGATAGAAGAGCACCAAGCATTATGTTCAAATGAATGGGAAAGGATTATGAGTAGAGGTCCAGAAGTAAAACAAAAAATGCATATAGTAGACAATATAAGTTTAGAAAGAGCAGTTGAAGATGTAGAAAATATTGCTATAAAAGAAAAGAAAAATATACAAATAGATGATGATATAGCAGAATTATTAGTAAGGTCAGGTTGCTATGTAAATGCAAATAAAACAAATGATAAGTTAATTAAAGCACCAAATGGAGATATAATACCAGCATATTTATCTTGTAGATTAGCAATAAGTGATGTAAAAACAAGAGAACTTTTAGAAAGAGGTTTAATAGGGAGGGTAAAACAAGAATTTAAAGATGATGTAACAATAGCTGGAATGGCAACCGCTGGTATACCATGGGCACATTCAATAGCACAAAAACTTGAGCTTCCAATGTTATATGTAAGAAGTAGTGAAAAGGCATATGGATTAAAAGGACTTATAGAAGGAAATTTAAAATATGCATCTAAAAAAGCAATAATAGTTGATGATGTATTATATACAGGAGATACTGTAAAGAAAGCACAGGAAGTATTAAAACAAAACGGAATAGAAACAGTGGGAGTTGCATGTATTGCAACATTAAGAGATAAAATAGTAAATGATTTAACAAAAAATAATATTAAAGTTATTAATTTAACACATTATACAAATTTATTAGAAGCAGCAAAAAGAAATCATATTTTAGATGAAAAAGAATATGAAACTATGAAAGCAATATATGAAGAAAAAGAGGAAAGGGGAGAAAGGTAATTATGAAAAAAATTGTAGTAGCAACAACCAATAATAATAAGGTTAATAGATTAAAAAAATTATTAGAAGGATTAGATTATGAATTAGTATCATTAAAGGAAGTAACAGATAAAGAACTTCCCGAGCCAGAAGAAAAAGCTTCTACTCCAGTAGAAATTGCAATAGAAAAGGCTATACATTATTCTAAATTTATGCCAGAAGGGACTGTTATTTTAACACAAGATGATACAATACAATTTGAAGGAATAGATGAAAATGATAATCCAAGATTACATATAAAAGCTCCTGTAAAAGAAAAATATGGTAAATTTACAGATGAACTTGCAGCACAGTATTATAAAGCTTTAGCAGAAAAATACGGTGGAACAATACCAATGAAGTTTGTATATGGTCATGCAGTAGCTATAAAAGTAAATGATAATGGAAGATATTTAACTAAAGTAATTGGTGCAGAGTCAAAATTAGAAGTAAGATTAGTAAATAGAATTAATAAACTAGAAAAATCAACAGGCTATTTTTTAGCAGCATTAATGGAAGCAAATGTAGATGGAAAATGGATACCATATAATGACTTAGATGAGGAAAGTTTAGTAAAACTTGATATAGATTTGTACAATTCAATAACTGCCTTATTAAGAAATATATAATAAAATTTATTTGTTAAGAAAGGGTGATTTTAATAATGAAAAATAAAAAAATGTTAATTTCATGTATAAGTATATTTTTAATTATATTATTAGTTTTAATATTTATTTTTATTGTAGTAACAGATAATAATGATTCAAGTAAAACTTCTTTAAGACTTAAATGGATTTGCCAAGCTCAATTTGCAGGTTTTTATACAGCAAATGCAGAAGAATATTATAAAGAGGCTGGATTAAATGTGGAAATAGAGCCAGCAGGGCCTAATATATCTCCGATACAATCTGTTACAAGTGGTGCAAATGAGTTCGGAATAGCAGGTGCAGAACAAGTTATAACAGCAATAGATAATGGTGTTCCTATTGTGGCAATAGCTGTAATTTATAGAGAAACTCCAGAAGCCCTTACATCTAAGAAATATTTAAACATTACTAAACCAGAAGATTTGATAGGAAAAACTGTAGGAATAGTTTATGAAAATGATGAAAATTTATATAGACTATTTTTAAAGAAAAATAATATAGATGAAAAAAGTATAAACGAAGTACCAGCAATTACAGGTATAAGTCAAATACTAACTGATAAAGTAGATGCTAAAATGGCTTATGAAATGAATGATGCAACATTGTTAGAATTAGAGGGAGAAGAAGTTAATGTATTAAAGTTTAGAGATTATGGAGTAAAAGTATATGCAGATACTATTTTTACAACTAAAGAATTAATAGAAAAAGATCCAGAAAAAGTAAGAAAGTTTGTAAATAGTTCAATAAAAGGTTGGCATGAAGCTATAAATAATCCTGAAAAAGCAATAGATGAATTAATAAAAGTAAACTCTTCTTTAAATTATGAACACCAATTAGGTTATTTAAATAAAAGTATACCAATTATTTTAACAGATGAGAAAATAGGAATTTCAGATGAAGCAGTATGGCAAGACATGATAGATAATTTATATGATTTTGGAGTAATAAAAAATAAATTAAAAGCAAATGAAATATTTACTAACGAGTTTATAGATTAATATGAGTTATATTGAAATAAAAAATATCTCCAAATCATATAAAAATAAAAATGTATTTAATGATTTTAGTATAGAAATTCCTAAAGGTAAATTTGTATCATTTATAGGTTCATATGGTTCAGGAAAAACTACTTTGTTAAAAATGATAGCTGGAATAGAAAGAATAGATAAAGGAGAAATATTAATAGATGGAGTTAGTCCAAAAAAGCTAAAAGATGAATTAAAGTTAGGATTTGTTTTTCAAGAACCTATGCTGTTACCATGGAAAAATGTAATAGATAACATTAATTTTCCACTAAAAATAATAGGAAAAAATGATAACACAAGCGCAATAGAATTATTAAAACTAGTAGAGTTAGAAGAAAAGAGAGATTGTTATCCTAATGAATTATCTGGTGGAATGCAACGTATTGTATCTATATTAAGAACTGCAATATTAAATCCGTTGGTAATGCTACTTGATGAGCCATTATCCTCAATAGATGAGATTAATAGAGATGATTTACATGAAAAATTAATAAAAATTCATAATGAAAACAATCAAACAACTATATTAGTTACACATTCTATACATGAAGCAGTATATTTATCTGATGAAATATATGTATTAGGTGGCAATCCAACAAAAGTTGTTAAAAGGATTTTAACTAAGGATCCTAGAAAAATTGAAAATAAGTTTAGTTCCCAAACAATGGAGCAAGTAACGAGTATTCGAGAGGAACTACGTAAGGCGGTGAACTATGCGTAAAGTAATAATTTCAATAAGTATAATTTTAATAATTTGGGTAATGATATCAATAGTTTTTCATCCAGCAGAATATTTATTCCCAAGTCTAAAAAATGTTATAAAAGAATTCATTAATAATTATAAAACTTTTTTTAATAATGCACTATATACAATATTAGAAGTTATTGCAGGGTTTGCAATAGCAAATATAATGGGACTATTTTTAGCATTAATTGTAATACATTATAAACATTTAGAACAAACAATAACTATTATGGCAATAATATTAAAAACTGTACCAATTATAGCAATAGCACCTTTACTTGTTTTGTGGTTTGGACACGGTATGGGATCAAAAATAGCAGCAGTAACAATCACATGTTTTATTCCTGTGTTAATAAATGTACTAACTGGAGCGAAGGAAGTACTATTAAAATATAATAATTTAATAGACTTATACAATTTAAACAAGATACAAGAAACTAAATACTTTTTATTGCCAGGAATTATGCCATATTTAATGTCAGCTCTAAAAATATCAAGTTCTCTTGCTATAGTAGGAGCATTAGTTAGCGAATTAATAAGTGCTAATAAAGGATTGGGATATTTAATAATATCAAATTATTATTCAATGAATATAGCGGCAGTATTTGCTTGTATTATAATATCTAGTATTATAGGTATTGTAATTTATTATATATTTGATATAATGGAAAAAAATTTAGTAAAGGAATAATAGAAATGGAAATAGAAAAAGAGTATAGATATAAAGTAACAGATGAACAAATACAAAGAATAAAGCAAATTTCAAATGTTATAGATGAAAAAAGTGAGCAAATAGATTTAACACTTGGATACGATGGATTTAATTCATTAAATAAATATGGATATGTTTGTAGAGTAAGGAAAAAAGCAAATAAGATATGGATGGAAGTGAAGAAAAAACAAGAAGAAGGATTTTTTTATGAAACAAAAATAGAATTGAACAGTTTTAAAGATGGGGTGGACTTTTTTAGCTTTTTAGGAATGAAAGCATATATGTATAGTAAAAAAACTAGAGAAATATTAGATTATAAAGGTTTAAAAATATTTATAGACGATATTGATTTACTTGGTAAATATATCGAAATAGAGTTTCAAGATGTAGATAATCCTAATGAGTTAATAAAAGAATTTATGGAAAAAACATTAATAGAGGATATTAAGCAACCTTTATATGGTGATATATTAAATAAGTTAATTAATGAAGATAAAGAGTTTAAAGAAAAGTTTGAAAAAGGAATTTTACAGTTCATGTCAAAGATATAGTAAGTTTATTATAGAAAAAATAATGTAGTAAAATGTACTACATTATTTTTGTGTGAAAAAATTAAAAAAATTACAAGAATTAGTAATAAAATTATTTTAATTATAATATTTTTTAAAAGAAATAGGAGGTGCGTATATATATGGTACAAGATGTAAAGGAAGAAATTTATGAAATAAATGAAAAGAAATATAAAGTAATAACTAGATGTATAGAAAATAGTCAGAGTGCAGATAAAATATATAATGTTTTATGTAGATTTGCAATATCAAAGTTACAAGAGAGTAAGACATAATATAAAAATGTATGAAATACTATAAAATTTGAAAATTGCACATTTGTTATAAATGAAAACAAAATATAAAATTCAATTATCAAATATATACGCCTCAAAAAAAGAGGTGTTTGAATATGAATGAAAAATATAAAGTAGCAGGTTATTTAAGACTGTCGCAGGAAGATGGTGATAAAGATGTAAGTGATAGTATTGTTAGTCAAAAAAATATAATAGATACAAAAGTAAAAGAATTAGGTAATGATTTTTACATAGTAGATTATTACATTGATGATGGATACACAGGATTAAATACAGATAGACCAAACTTTCAAAGAATGATAAAAGATGTAGAAAATGGAACTATAAATTGTATTATTACTAAAGATTTATCAAGACTTTCAAGAAATAGTTTTGAGGCAAATTACTATATAGAATTATACTTTTTAGAAAGAAATATAAGGTACATATCTGTTTTAGATAATGTAGATACAGGTACAAAAAATGCTAATAATGACATGATACAATTCAAAACTCTTATAAATGACTGGTATAGTAAAGATATTTCAAGAAAAATAAAATCAAGTGTATGGGCAAGAAAAGAAAAAGGAATGTATATGAGTTCTATTGCTCCTTATGGTTATAGAAAAAACAAAGAAGATAAACACAAACTAGAAGTATGTAAGCCAGAGGCAAGAATTGTAAAAAGGATATTTCAAGAATACGATAATGGAAAAACATTAGTTGATATAGTCAAAAAATTGCAAGAAGATAAAATACCTAGTCCAAACAATAATAATAACAATGGAGAAATAAGGTATAAATGGAGAACAGAAACAGTAAGAAGAATGTTAAGTAATAGAGTTTATTTAGGACATACACAATATGGAAAAAGAATAAATTTGAGCTATAAGTCTAAAAAAGTAAAGTATATACCACAAGAAGAATGGAAAATAGCATATAACACTCATGAAGCAATTATAGATGAAGAATTATTTAGTAGAGTACAAAGTAAAAGAAATATCAATAAAGCAATAAGAAGAAAAAAATATGAATGGGAATTAAACGGATTGGTAAAATGTAAAGAATGTGGCGAGAAAATGACATTAAAAGTAAAATACAAAGATAGTAGTTCTAATGAAATAAAATCTAAAAAGATTTATTGTTTAAATGGAGTTAAAAGACATCAAGGAAAGTGTTGTATAAAAGGCAGTAAAGGAATAAGCGAAGATGATGTTAATGAAATAATCTATCAAAATTTAAAAAATATGGTTGGAAAAATTGTAGATGGAAACAAAATAAAAGAGTTGATAATAAAGCAAAATGATGAAAGTAAGCAAAGTGGTATTAGAAATCAAAAAGAAATTTTAAATAAAGAATTGCAGAAAACAGAAGATGAAATAAAAACTCTATATACAGATTATAGAAATGGCTTATTAGATGAAGATGACTATAAGCAATTTTATGGAGAAATTGCAAATAAAAAGAACAGAATAAAAAAAGAAATTGAAATTATAGAGAAACAAGAAGAAAGTACACCTGTTTTAAATGAAGATAAACTAAAAAGTGTTGTAAATGAAATAAAAAATATGAAAGGTATAAGAAAAGATATTGTATCTGATATTATATATAATATTGAAATAGATAATAACAACAATGTATTTATAAATTATAAATATAATATCTTTAACATGGTATAGTTATGAAAGAATATAGAGCAGGAATATATTTAAGATTATCAAGAGAACACTCAGAAGAAAATAACAGTATAGAGGCTCAAAGAGAAATTACAACTAATTATGCTATGAAAAATAATTACAGAATAGTAAAAGAATATGCAGATAATGGTTATTCTGGAATACTAGATTCAAGACCAGCACTTAATGAAATGATGTTAGATATATCAAGAGGATTTATCAATATGGTAATAGTAAAAGATATTAGTAGATTAACTCGTGATAAAAATAAAACAGGTTGGTACACAGAAATCTTTTTCCCAGATAATGATGTGAGATTTATTTCTGTTACAGAATTTATTGATAGTGGAGATAGATATGAAATAGACGATACAATAATGTTAAGGGGTATTGCAAATCAATATTATTTAACAGATATTTCAAAAAAAGTAAGAGCGAATAAAAAAGCAATGAAAGAATCAGGACAATATGTTGAGGCACACGCACCTTATGGATATAAATTATCAATAGAAGATAAGCATAAAATTGTTATTGATGAAAAAGTTTCAAATAATATTATAACTATATTCAATATGTATATAGATGGAAGAACAAGTGGGCAAATTGCAAAATATTTCAATTCAAAAAGAATAAGAAATCCTAGTAGATATTTAAAAATGAAAAATGCAAGTAATAAATGGAGTTCAGAAACAATAAATGATATATTATCAAATCCATTTTATGCAGGAAATACAGTAATGAATAAATATATTACTAATTATATGACAAAGACTTGTAAAAAAAATAAGAACAAAGATACATGGATCATAAAAGAAAATACACATGAGGCAATAATACCACAAGAAAAATATAATAAAGTTCAAGATATAAAGAAAAGCAAATTTTCTAAAAAGGAAAATGAATATCATTTTTTACTAAAAGATTTACTTTATTGTGGACATTGTAAACACAAACTACAATACAAAATATATAAGTCAAAAGATAAAACAACATATTTATATAATAGTAGTGGATTTATATGTAGTATTGTTTATAAGAAACCAGATAAATGTAAAAACAAAGTATTTATAAATGAGAAAAATCTAAATGAAATAATAAAAGCAAAAGTAAAAGAAAGACTAGGGCAAATTGAAATTGATAAAACAACTAATAAGATAATAGATTATTTTAAAGAAAACAGTAAAGAAGCACAAGAATTAAAACAATGTAAAAATGAATTAGAAAAGCTAAATAGAAAAAAGAGTATTTTATATAGAAAGAAATGTGATAAATATATTACAGAAGATGAGTTCAAAGAAGAATACAATAGAGTAAAAAAGCAAATATCAGAATTACAAAAAAGAAAAGAAGAACTTGAAAAAAATAATAGCAATATAGATATAAATAGAATACGAGAAATTATAACAGAATTTCAAAGTGGAAAAGATATGACAAATGAGTTTCTAAAAGAGATAATTTATCATATTGAAATATATTCAAATGACCGAATTGACATCATATTTAACCTTTAATTTAACTTATAAGAGTTGAATTTTATTTTAGATAATTTAGGTTCTATAAGAGGAGCACAACACAAGGAGGTGCTGTTGCTGCACCAGTTGGCGGAAAGGTATTGTCAGAAGTTTTACCGTATTTAGAGGCGCAAAAAGACAATGTTAAGGAAGAAGACGAAAAAAAGGATGTTGAAGTTCCAAACATTGAGGGACTAACAATAGAGGAGGCAAAGAAAAAATTAAAAAAAATAAATTTGGATTTAGAAATAGAAAATGAAAAAGATATTGTAAATACAGATATAATAACAAGACAAATCCCTAAATCTGGAATAAAAGTAAAAGAAGGAACTAAAATAATGGCGAATGTGTAATACAAGACTTCAAGTATGTTATAACTCACATAAATTAACTCATATAAAATTGAGAACGCATATGAAGCGTTAAAAAGCCAAAATGTGAAAGTGGAGTATGAAAAAGGATATAACCGTATAGATAAAGATGAAGATGACGAAATATTATTAAATCAAGCAATAGAAAAAGCAAGTAAAAGTAAAGAGGTGGTGCTATTTGTTGGACTGGCGGAAAACTATGAATCAGAAGGTGTTGATAGAAATAACATAGATTTTCCTAAAAATCAAACAAGACTAATAAATTGACACTATCAAATTCCTTACCAGTATTGATTTTTGTTGTATTTCAAGGTATAATATATATATATAATTTACCTAAGAGATTAAACAAAAGTGATCGAAATGGAGGTACATAAATGCAAAAAAATACCAAGCAAATGGGAAAAACAAAAAATTTTGATTTTACTCTTGAACCAGGGAAAATGAAATCTAGCAGAATAAGCATGAATAAAGGAACAAGCTTAATTACAGTTATTACAATATGTAGCCTTAATTCAAGCTATAATTATGTAGTACAAATGATGAATTCACTAATTAATCAAACATTTCCTTATTGGGAATGGATAATAGTTATTAACGACAACAAGTCAGATATCATAAATTTAAAAAATATAGATAAAAGAATAAAAATAATTGTATATGACTATGAAACAATTGCCAAAGCAAAAATTGAAGCTATAAAAAACAGTTCAACAGAATTAATTTTTAACTTTGAAGAAAATGATTTATTAAATGCAACAATGCTAGAATGTGGCTTTTTTGCTATGATGCTTAATTATGATGCAGATTTTTCATATTCAAGAGTAGTTGAATTTGGAAAAAAAGAATTGCTAATTAACAATAAGCTAAGAATTATAGATGAAAAGAAGAAAAATATTATTGCTCCAGGGATATTTATAAAAAAACAAAAATTTTTGGAACTTGAAAAATACGAGAAGATAACAGATGATTTGCCAAGACAATGGTACACATGTATAGAACTTCTTAGCAAAAAAGCTGTACCACTTAAAATGGAGTTTTATGGATATTGGCATAGGAATTTAAATGCAAAAAAACAAGATGAAAAAATTACTCCTGAGATGCAAGAAGAAATAGACAAAATAGATGATAAACTAAATACAATTCAATTTGACAATAATTATGAAGTAGATTATAAAAATATTCCTACTATTATTGACTTAAAAAAGCCACCGGTAGTTCCTGCAGATGGGAAAAAAAGAATATTATTTATTTTACCTTGGACGGCAATAGGTGGTGCAGAGATATTCGATTTTAACTTAATAAAGGGATTGAAACAAAAGAATTATGAAATTAGTGTAATAACAACACAGAAAACGGAACATGACCTAAGACAAGAAATAGAACAATATGTGGAAGAATACTTTGATTTATCTACTTTTTTGAAAAAGAAAGATTGGGCCTCATTTGTAGCATATATTATTAAAAGTAGAAGAATTAACCTTGTTTTCTTTTCAAATAGTTATTATGGATATTATGCATTACCATGGCTAAAGTGCCAATTTAAAGAAATTCCTTTTGTTGATTATATACACTCAGAGAATTGGACATTACGAAATGGTGGAAAGCCAAAAGATTCTAATGCAGTAGCAGATTATTTAGATGCTACATATACATGTACAGAATATTTAAAAAACTTAATGTACAAGACAATGAAAAGAAATGTGAAAAATGTAAAAACTGTTTATATTGGAACAGATACCGATTATTTTAATCCAGAATTCGAGTCGGAAAAATATGATGAACTAAAGGAAAAATATAAGGGGAAAAAGGTAATTTTACTTCCATGCAGAATTGTACATGCTAAAAGACCAATTTTTGCGATAAATGTAATAAAGAAATTGGCTGAAATTCGTGATGATGTAAGATTAGCGATTGTAGGAGATGGTGTCGCATTAAAAGATGTAAAAAATTATATAATAGAAAATAATTTACAAAATATAGTAGAATGCTTTGGATATCAAAAAGATGTTAGACCATTTTATAAAGTTGCATCAGCCACAATTATTTGTTCTTTACAAGAGGGATTGGCTCTTGTGGCATATGAATCAATGGCAATGGGTGTACCAGTTGTTTCTGCTAATATTGGAGGACAAAGTGAATTAATAGATGAAGAGTGTGGAGCATTGGTACCAGTTTATCAAAAACTAGAAGAACAGTTAAACTTTAATTATTCTGATGAAGAAATTGAAAAATATGTAACAAAATTTCTTGAAATATTTGATAAACTAGAAAACACAGATATAAAAGAAAAATGTAGAGAAAAAGTAGTAAATGGCTTTTCAATTTCTAAAATGATAAATACAATGGATAAAGAATTTACAAGGCTTATAAAAAGTGGAAGTAAAATTGATAAAAATTTATTAAAAAATGTTGAACTAGCTGAAAGATATTTATTAGTGCATGGTGTATTAGAAAGTAAAGATGAGAGAGAAAAAAGATGAATGATATTATTAGTATAATTATCCCAATGTATAATGCAGAAAAATTTATAGGTAGGCTATTAAATTGCCTGAAAGAACAAACATATAAAAATTTAGAAATAATAATTGTAAATGACGGCTCTACGGATAATAGCCTTGAAATAGCAAAAAAATATAAAAAAGAAGATAAAAGAATTAATATTGTAGATATTGAAAATAATGGAGTAGGAAATGCTAGAAATGTAGGAATAAAAGGAGCAACGGGAAGATATATAACATTTCTTGATGCAGATGATTATATAGAACATAATATGTATGAAAAAATCATAAAAAAAATGGAAGAAACAAATGTAGAATTATTACGTTGTAATTTCATAAAAGAAGACGAAGAAGGAAATATAATCAAATCAAATAATGATTTATTAGACTTATCAAATAAAATACTAGATAAGAGTGAAATAAATAATAAACTTTTATTAAATATTTTTGAAGACAAGCTCCCTACATATGTATATTTACTATTTGCAAAAACAGAAACAATAAAAAATAAACTTGAATTTAGAACAGATATTAGAATGATGGAAGATTTAATATTTTGTCTAGAATTATATATGAATATTAAACAAATATATTTATTTGACTTTAAATGTTATCATTATGTAAGATATGGCGAGAGTAGTACAAGAACGCGTAAAAACCTAGTTAGAAATTATTATGATACGTTGAAGGTAATAGATTTTTTAGAAGATTTACTAAGCAAAAAAAATATTGCTGAAGATATATTTTCTACAATTTATACCACATATTCAACAATATTAATAAAATATATTCTAAGAACATTTCAAAAAGATGATGAGTATAGAATTTCATATGATGAAATGGTAAATTTAATAAAAAATACAGGAGCTATAAATATAATGAAGAATGCAAACTTTGTTAGAGAAGACAACAGTTATATAAATACAATTGGAAATTATATAAAAAAAGAAGATTATATTAATGCATATGAATATGCATTAAAAATAAAAGATAGGAATATTTAATTTATATTATTAAAAAATCAGAAAAAGTATAAAAAATAACTAGAATAAAAAAACTTCTAGTTATTTTTTAAACTAGAAAATATTAAAATATTGCAAATATCTCTTATAGAAAAATTATAAAAAATGTATACAAAAATTAAAATTCATTATATAATATGTTTGAAAAATTATATAAACAAGGAGAACGGTATGAAACTAAAATCTATATTGTATGGTTTAGAAAATTTAAGAGCAAAAGGAGATTTAGACATAGATATACCAAACATAGAAAATGACTCTAGAAAAGTGCAACAAGGAGATATGTTTATTGCAATAAGAGGATTTAAAAATGATGGTACAGAATATATATTAGATGCAATAAAAAATGGTGCAAAAGTAGTATTAGCACCAGAAGACATAGATAAGAGTATAATAAAACAAATTCCAGAGGGAATTACAATAATACTACACCCAGATACGAGGTATGCACTAGCAATATGTTCTTGTAATTTTTATGATAATCCATCAAAAAAATTCAAACTAATAGGAGTAACAGGAACAAAAGGCAAAACTACTACAACTTATATGATGAGAGAAATATTAAAAGAGCAAGGCATAAAAACAGGATTAGTTGGAACAATAGCAATTTATAGTGGAGATACAAAACTTAAAGACAGTGACAGAACAACACCGGAAAGCTTAGAATTACAAAGAATGTTTGCACGAATGGTAGAAGATGGTTGCGAAGTAGTTATAATGGAAGTATCCTCTCAAAGTTTAAAACTCTCTAGAGTAGCAGGTTGTGATTTTGATATGGGAGTATTTACAAATTTTTCAGAAGATCATATAAGCCCAAAAGAACACCCGGATATGGAAGACTATTTGAATTCAAAGTTAAAGTTATTTACAATGTGCAAAAAAGCATTTGTAAATGTAGACAATATATATTCTTCTAAAATACTAAATGCATTAAAAGATTGCGATGTTAAAACATATGGCCTAGATAATACCGCCATGGTTTCAGCAAAAGATATTACAATAACAAATTCATATGTTGACTTTATAGTAAAACTAAATGCTAAAAATGAAAGAGTAAAAGTAGAAATCCCAGGAAGATTTAGTGTATATAATGCATTAGCTGCAATATGTGTTTGCCAACAACTAGGATGCGATACAGAGAGTATAAAAAAAGCTTTACAAGAAGTAAGAGTTCCAGGAAGAAGCGAATTGGTAAATAATAAGAAGAATTTAACAATAATGTTAGACTATGCACATTCACCAGAAAGTTTAGAAAGTATCTTACATGCTGTAAAAGGCTATACTAAGGGAAAAGTAATTTCAGTATTTGGCTGTGGAGGAGATAGAGATACAACTAAAAGAGCCATAATGGGCGAAATTTCTGGTAAAATTGCAGATTATACAATAATAACATCAGATAACCCACGAACAGAAGACCCAGAAGAAATAGTAAAAGAAGTAGAAAGTGGAATAAAAAGAACAAAAGGAAAATATGTATGTATAGTAGATAGAAAGAAAGCTATAGAGCATGCAATAAAAATGGCAACAAAAAATGATATAGTAGTATTGGCAGGAAAAGGTCATGAGACATATCAAGAAGTAAATGGCGTAAAAAATCCTTTTGACGAAAAAACAATTATAAAACAAATAATAAACAAAATGTAAGGAGAGAATTATGCAATATCAAATAAAAATATTATTGTTGTCATTTGTAATTACAATAATTACATCATTAGCAATAATACCAATATTAAAAAAATTAAAAGTTGGTCAAATGGAAAGAACAGAAGGTCCACAATCCCATTTAGGTAAACAAGGAACACCAACAATGGGTGGCATAATAATGATTTTAGTAATTACAGTATTAACAGGATTCCTGTGCTATGATTATATAAAAGATAATCAATCATCTGTTGCAAAAAACTTAATACCAATTGCAGCAGTATCAATAGGCTTTGGTCTAGTAGGATTTATAGATGATTTTAAAAAATTAGTTTTAAAAAACACAGAAGGACTAAAACCACTGTACAAAATGATAGGATTATTAATATTTTCAGTAGCATTTGTATTATACATAACAAAGGTGCTAAATATCGGCACAGAAACATATATACCTTTTATAAAAACATATTTTACTTTACCAGTATGGTTATATATACCATTTGCAATACTTGTATTACTTGGAACATCAAATGCAGTAAATCTTACAGATGGAATAGATGGACTAGCAACAAGTGTAACAGCACTAATATTAACTTGTCTAACAGTAATAGGAATAATATTTAATATAAAGGAAATAGTTGTATTTGGAAGTATTACTATAGGAACATGCTTAGGATTTTTATTATTTAATTTAAACCCAGCAAAAATATTTATGGGAGATACAGGTTCATTAATGTTAGGTGGAGCAGTTGCTGGAATGGCATTATATTTAAAAATGCCATTATTATTACTAATAATAGCTTTAGTGCCAGTGATAGAAACATTATCTGTAATGATACAGGTAAGATATTTTAAGAAAACAGGAAATAGAATTTTTAAAATGACACCAATACACCACCATTTTGAATTATCAGGTTGGAACGAAAACAAAATAGTATCAATATTTAGTATTATAACATTAATGTTAAGTGTGGTAGGATTATTAGCAATATAATTATGAGAAAGGAGAATCCAATGACAAAAAGCAAAAAAACAATTTCAAGTTTTGTAAATAATCAATTTGATTTTATACTTTTTCTAATAATTATTATATTGCTATCATTAGGAATTGTTATGGTGCTATCAGCATCAGCTCCATCAGCAATTGCAGAATCTGGTAATAGTTATTCATATGTAAAAACGCAACTATTAGCTGCAGTAATTGGAATAGGGTTAATGATAGGTATTTCCAAAATAGACTATAGAATATATAAAAATTTTTATAAAATATTTTATGTAATATCTGTAGGAATATTGCCATTAGTGCTAATACCTGGATTGGGAGTAGAAGCAAATGGAGCAACAAGATGGATAGACTTAGGCTTTATACAATTTCAACCATCAGAAATTACTAAAATAGGGTTAATAATATTTTATGCAGGATATCTTACAGACCATAAGTCAGAACTAAAAAGCTTTAAAAATGGATTTGTAAGACCTTTATCATGGATAATTCCACCAATATTTATACTGTACTTTGTACAAAACCATTTAAGTGCATCTGTTGTTACAGCAGCAGTAACTTGTGTAATGATGATTATGGCAGGATGTAGGTTAATCTACTTTGTAATAACAGGTTTAATAGGTGCACTTGCAGTAACAGTAGGAATAATAGCATTGCAAGCCACGGGAAAAGGAGGATTCCGTATAAAAAGAATTATGTCTTTTATGGATCCTTGGGCAGATGCGACAGAAGTTGGATGGCAAGCAGTCCAAGGATTATATGCAATAGGTTCTGGTGGACTTTTTGGTGTAGGATTAGGAGAAAGTAAACAAAAATATTTATATATACCAGAACCACATAATGATTTTATATTTTCAATATTAGCTGAAGAATTAGGTTTTATAGGTTGTGTTATAGTAATTTTACTATTCGCAATATTTATTTGGAGAGGAATTTTAATAGCAATAAAATCACCAGATATGTTTGGTAGTCTGTTGGCAACTGGAATAACAACATTAATAGGGATACAAGTAATTATAAATATAGGTGTTGTAACATCATCAATACCAAACACTGGAATGCCATTACCATTTTTTAGCTATGGAGGTACAGCATTATTAATTTTATTAAGCTCATGTGGAATTCTGCTTAATATTTCAAGAGCAGGAACTAAGGTATAAGGAGGAAAAAAATGAAGGTAATTATTGCTGCTGCAGGTACAGGTGGTCATATAAATCCAGGAATAGCAATTGCAAATAAAATAAAAAGTGAACAGCCAAATTCAGAAATAATATTTATAGGAACAGAAAGGGGACTAGAAAATGATTTAGTTCCAAGGGCTGGATATACCTTAAAAACAATAGAAGCATATGGATTTAGCAGAAAAGTTTCAATAGGAAATATAAAAGAAATGTATAAAACTTTTGCTTCAATAAAAGAGGCTAAAAAAATAATAGAAGAATTTAAGCCAGATGTTGTTATAGGTACTGGTGGATACATATGTGTTCCGGTTATGCTTGCTGCAAAATCAAAAAAAATCCCAACTGTATTACATGAGAGCAACGCATTCCCAGGAATAGCTGTAAAAATGTTATCAAAAAAAGTTAATCTGATATTAGTTGGATTTGAAGATGCAATAAAGAAATTACCAAAAGCTAAAAAAATTGTTGTAACAGGAACTCCAACTAAATTAAGAAAAATGGAATTGACAACAGAAGAAAAGAAAAAGATAACAAAAGAATTTGGCTTTAAAGATTATGAGCCAAGAGTATTAATATTTGGGGGAAGTCAAGGGGCACAAAGTATAAATGACAGCATGATAGAAATAATAACCGAAAAAAGCAATAGAGGATATCAAATTATATGGGCAGCAGGCCCATCGCAGTATGACATAATAAAAGAAAAATTAAATGAAAAAGGAATAGATATAAACAATATACAAAGTGTAAGAGTAGTACCATATATTTATAATATGCAAGAAATTATGAACTATGCAGACCTTGTAGTTTCAAGAAGTGGAGCAATGACTGTAACAGAAGTTGCACTATTAGGAAAACCAGCTATATTTATTCCGTTTCCTCATGCAACGGAAAATCATCAAGAATATAATGCAAGAGTTTTAGAAGATGCTTGCGCGGCAAGGGTAATATTAGACAAAAATTTAACTGGCACAATGTTAGATCAAAACATATATAGTATAATATCTAACACAGAAGTACTAAAAAAGATGGGACAAAATGCGACAAAAATAGCCATAAATGATGTCGAAGATAAAATATATAAAGAAATAATTAAAATAATAAAACAATAATTGTCGAAAAACATAAAAAACGAACGAACTAAAATGCTTGAACTTCTAGCAAATATGATATATATTGAACATATCTTAACAAAGGAAGGGATAAGTATGAATAACATAAAAGAGCTTTATGGAGAAGCAATAATTGATTCTAGAGATTCAGAAGAGTTAAACATAGGAGAAAGAATAAAATTAGAATATTATAAAACAATTAGCAAACTCTTTGCGAATGGAAACAGAGAAACATATGGAATAGGTATAGTAAAAAAGTACAAAGACACTAAAAAGGAAAAAATAGAAAGTAGAGAAATAAATAATATTTTATTAGAAGAAAAGCAAACAGAAAAATTATTAAAAATATTAATAAACAATAAAGTAACGCCAATAGCACTAGATGATGTATTAACAGACCTAATAAGAGCATAAAATTATACAGTAAAAGCCTTCTTTTGGATTTATTATTCCAAAGAAGGCTTTTTGTGGGGAAAAAGAATTATATATCTAGTGCATTAAACTTTTAATTTTTTAATAATTAGAATTTCATTTTTTAATTTATCAATAATATCTTTTCTAGTAATAACAGCTTGTCTGTATTCATTCAAAACTTGAAGGAAATTATCAAAGGTTTCGCCATCTTGCAAAAGCATTCTAATACCCTCTCTATAATAGTTTTGAGTTTTTTCCTTAGTAGCTTTAAGCATTTTGATACTGTAGCTTTCCATTAATTCCAATCTTTTAATTTGAGATTGCAAATACTTAATATAATCCCAAATACAAGAAATCTCGTAATTGGTATCATCAATAACAACTTTAAATAAAACTTTTAAAACTTTTCCGTTTATTTTACCTAACTTTTTATTCTCATTTAATTGGTCTAAAGCAACAAGAACAGGGTCAGGTCTTGCATCTTTTATTAAATCACGTAGGGTTTCTGAAATATTTACGTGTGTTGTATATCTTCTTTTGGTAACAATAGCATCATATTCATCAGCAACTCTAATAATTTGAGCGCAATAAGGAATGTTTTCTTTAGTTACACCATTAGGATAGCCAGTTCCATTTAAAGCTTCATGATGGTATAAAGGGCCAACAGCATAAGGACGCAATTCTAAATCCTTTATACACATTTCATAACCTAAAGTAGTATGAGTTTTCATTATTTCATATTCTTCAGGTGTTAATTTATCAGGTTTATTTAATATACTTAAAGGAATAAACATTTTGCCAATGTCATGCAAATAAGCACAAATTGTACAATAAACAGTATAACTATTATTGCAGTTCAAATATTGGCAAATTCTGCAAACAAGATTAGCAACATTTTCGCTATGCCTTTTAGTAAAAAAATCAAGATTACCTAAAACATTTAACTGGTATCTCATAGTCTTATCTAAATTATACGATTTTAGAGCAGTAGGACTATAAAAATCTATTTTTGAATCTCTCATAACAACTCCTTTTTACACATAAAGTGTACCTTTTCATTAGCGGTATATAAAATATAATACTACATATGCAGTTTTTTATCAACAAAAAAAATATAAAAAATTGACAAAATATTTAATACTGTATATACTTAAGCAAAAGAGAAGCTCTAACTACTATTAAGAAAGGAAAGAAAAGAAGAGATGTCTAAAATATTAATAAAAAATGGAAAAGCTCTAATTATTAAAAATAACGATGTTGTGATAGAAGAGATAAATATTTTAATTGAAAACGGCAAAATAAAAAAGATGGAAAAAAATTTAGAAGATAGTGAAGCATATATAATAAATGCGAAAAATAAAATTATAATGCCAGGACTAATAAATGCACATTCACATGTACCAATGAGCATATTTAGGGAAACAACAGAAGGATGTAGTTTATACGAATGGTTAAATGAAAAAATATGGCCAAGGGAAGAAAAACTAACAGAAGAGGATATATATAATGCAAGTATGTTGTCATTTATAGAAATGATAAGAACAGGCTGTACTTGTATAAATGACCAATATTTTATGTCAGAACAAATAAGAAAAGCAGCAGAGAAAAGCAAAATAAGGTTAGTTCTAACCAGAACAATTACATCAACAGATGGGGAAGAAGGCACTGATAAAAGAATAGCTGAATTTGAACATTTATATGAAACGCGAGATAAACGAAATGATTTAATAACATATACTGTAGCACCACATAGTTTTTACACATGTTCAGACAATTGTTTAGAAAAAGTTTCTAAAATAGCGTTAAAATATAGTTTGCCAGTACATGTACACTTTTTAGAAAGCATAGATGAAATAGAAGATATAAAAAAACAACATGGACAAAAAGCAATATATGTACTAAAAAAATATTTTAATAATACGCATAATATATTGGCACATGGTGTTAAGTTAGATGATGAAGATATAGAAATTTTAAAAACAATGGATTGTAGCATAGTACATAATCCAATATCAAATTTAAGATTAGGTTGTAAAATAGCAGACACAACTAAATACATAAAAAACGGGTTAAATGTTGCATTAGGAACAGATGGGCAAGGTTCAGGAAGTAATTTGGATATGTTTGATGCAATGAGAGTAGCTTGTTTAATACAAGGTGGCATACATGAAAATGAAGCAAGAATAACAGCAAAAGACGTTATAAAAATGGCAACAATAAATGGAGCAAAAGCATTAAAATTGAAAGATAAAGTAGGAAATTTAGAAGAAGGCAAACAAGCAGATATAATAATAGTAGATACAGAAGAAAAGCTAGACAATATAAAAATGATACCAAATTTAAACCAAATTGCAAACTTAGTATATAACACAAGTGGACTAAATGTGGAAACAACAATAGTAAATGGAGAAATCCTAATGGAAAACAAGCAAATAAAACATATAGATGTGGACAACATAATAAGAAATGTAAATAAAATGAATAATTGAAATTCATTTACCAAAAAACGTGAAAATACTGGACTTTTACGGCATTTTGTGGTATAATTATAGTATAAATGGGTTAAAATAAAATTAATTTTGGAGGTACCTAAAAATGTTTAACGAAGAAGTATTTAAATTTGATATAGATAATATAAAAAATGATTTAGCAATAGAAGGAATGGAAATAACAAATGCAGATGTAGACATGTATAGAAGATTTGCAAATGATGAATTAAATATGCCACAATTAATAGAAATAATAAAAAATCAAAGTTTATAAAATTAAAATTACACAAAAAACTGCCAATAAACAAAAGGCAGTTTTTAATTGTAAAAAGTGTAGAAAGGAAAAATTATGAGAGACATATATGAAACCTATAACTCTAAATATTGCTATCCAGGAACCACTGTATTAAAAAATAAATTAAACATAATGAACATAGAAAAATTGCAAACATATGAAGCAAAAATCACAGCTGCAAAATCCTTAGGCTTAAGAAAATCAGGTATAACAGGAAACTTTGACTCAAACCATATTAAACAGATTCATAAATACCTATTTGAAGACGTATATCCATTTGCAGGACAATTTAGAACAGAAAATATAGCAAAAGGAGAGTTTAGATTTGCTCAATTTGAATATATAGAAGCAGAACTTGAAAGCTTATTAAATAAGCTAAAAAAAGAAGAATATTTGCAAGGATTAAATAAAAAAGACTTAGCAACAAAATTAGCATACTATTTAGCAGAACTAAACGTATTACATCCATTCAGAGAGGGCAATGGAAGAACAAACAGAGAATTTATAAGACAATTAGCATTAAAAAATGGCTATCAGTTAGACTTAAAAAAGGCCAAAGCAGAGGAAATATTAGAAGCAAGCATAGAATCAATAGTAGACACAAAAAAATTAGAAGAAATAATCTATGAATGCCTACAATTTGGAACAGTCCCTATTTCACCAAATAATGCTTGAAATACTACATCTAATTTAGGCGATAATGTTTTAAATGAAGTTATTTATCAATAAAATATAAAATTGGTCAGATGTGTCTGACTAATTGATAATGTAACTTTAACTTTTTTTAGATTTTTAATGAAAAATTTGGAAATAAATGGTATAATAAATTTTGCAAGAGGCTCTTGCAAAATTTAAAGAATGGAGAAATAAATATGTCAAATGGAATAAGTGATATTAATGAATATAAAAAAATTCTTTCAAGTATAAAAAATGAATATGTAATTGAATTGTCCAGATGTCTGGACAATTTGAAAAAATTTTGCTTTGAGTTTAAGGAATTAAACTCAAGGCTTTTTTATGGAAATTTTTTATCTAACCAGTATAACGGGCGATTAAAATCGCCCCTACACAAATATCCTAATTGAAATAAATTACCTCAAAGGCTGTCCCTAATTGGGCAAAAGGGACAATTGGGGACTGTCCCTAAATGAGGAATCGTAGGGGCGATTTTAATCGCCTGCCAAAATGGGACAAAAAAAGAGGGGGCAGATGCACCCTCCAATAAGGAGTTCTCAGAAGACACCGTATCACGGTGAAAACTTCAAACATATTAGAAATCAATTTTTACCTCGATATGAGGTTGCATAATCCTCCATGTCCCTCCGGGATTATAGGAGAAATAAATCTTTGGATTTTTTCTCCTTACTTTGGAGACGACCTCTTTTAGGCCGCCCCAATAGATGGAGCGATCGAGAGTATGAGGGTCAACGTGTAACCCTTGCAATTTACTCCCATAATCGTCAAAGAGGACTATACCTCCGTGGCGAGAATAATCATAGGTTAATATATAGTTAACCAGTTTTTTATAATCTCTCCGTATTTCTAATTTTTTTTTCAACCTTATTTTGCTCATGATGAGCTCCTTTCTCGGGATATACCCATTTTTTATAGACATTTATTATATCATACACTCAACACAAAGTCAACAGCTTATGTAAAACACGAAGGCTATTTTTTTTAATATTAGAATTATCCTAATTGAAATAAACTACCTCAAAGTCTGTCCCCAATTGGGCAAATGGGACAATTGGGGACTGTCCCTAAATGGTGCAAAAAAAAGAGGGGGCAGATGCCACCCTCCAACAACAAGGATTCTCAGAAGATATCGCAGTTGCGATAAAAACTACAAGAAACTTACCAAGGTGTAATGGCGAGTTCTTCACCATTCGCTCCAAAGGTAAAATTAAATCTTCCTCTCCGGAACCCACTCTTTAAAAGAATGGGTTCAACTTCAGTGGGGTGTGTTGTAACATACAACCCTTGATCTTTGACCAAGACTAGTATGTTACGATTCCTTACGAAACTCCCCTCATTATGAGGAGATGTAAGTATCTCTTCTGCTTCTGGGAGTTCCACCCACCAGGTTATCCACGTAAGTGGAGAGGTTGGAATAAGTGCTGGCACCACGTAGGTTGGTGCTTCAAGGTGAATAAAATTTATACCTTGGATCTTCTCTAATTTATACATTGTATTCCCTTTCTGGACATAGTCCATTTTTTTGATGTACCTTTATTATACCACATACTTCACATAAAGTCAAGATTATGTAAAATTTGTAAAAAATATTGCGTTATTTAAAAAAATGGGATATAATTAGTTATTAAATTAAGGGGATAGTGAATAAGCATGCCTAATAAAGAAACTCATAGAGCATTTAACCAGTTGTTAAATACTTTTTTAGAAATTAATAATAAAGAGGAAGAGTTGGCACAAGATGGTACTAGTAGTATAAAATTAGTACCTATATTTTTGTATAATGATACAGATAAAAAACTAAAGGTAGAATTTAAAATTGGAAACAAACAATTAACTAAGATTAATAATCTTCCAGATTTTTTTGAAAGAATGCTTAATAGAGAAAAATATAAATATAACAATGTGCTAGAGTTTATACATGAGGAAAATGCTTTTGAAGAGCAAAGTAGGCCTTTGCTAAAATTTCTATTAAAATATGCAGAAATAATTAAATATGCAAATGATGTAAATAATAACTATGCATATTATGGAAGAAACTTTAATGTGAATAATGTGGTACTATCAAATACAGGTTTAGATGAACTATTTGAAATATTAAAAGGGAAAACAGTAGAATTTGAAACAAAAACAGGAGAAAGAAAAATTCAATTTATAGATGAGCCAATAGATATAAAATTTATACTAGAAAAATCAGATGAAAGTACATATTGTTTAACACCTAATATAGATGTGTATGGGTATGATATATTTTATGGAAAAAATTATTCTTATTTTTTGATCGATAATAAGATGCACAAATGTTTACCAAAAGTGGAAAATAGGAACTTAGAATTGCTAGAAGTGTATAAAAAAAATTATACTCAATCAATAATATTTAACGAAAATAATTTAAGAAATTTTTTTGCAATTGTTGTACCAAAAATAAAAGATAATTTTGAAATAAAAAATATAGACAAAGAACAAATAGAAAAATTCATGCCTAAAGATTTGTATGTAAAAATATATTTGGATTATAACGAAAAAGGTTATATAGTAGCAGATGTTAAATTCTGTTATGGAAATGTGGAATTTAATCCAATAAAAAACGTAAATTTGGAAATAACAAGAAACGCTATACAGGAAAATGAAGTACTTGATACATTTGTACAAACAGGTTTTATGCTTGATAGTGCAAACGCAAGATTAGTATTAGCAAATGATGAAAAAATATATAATTTTTTATCAAAGGAAATAGAAGATTATATGAAAAAATTTGAAGTCTTGGTTGCAGAAGACTTCAAAAAAAAGGACATAAAAAAAATAAAAATAAAATCAATAGGAGTAAAAATAGAAAACAATTTATTAGACATAAACTTGGAAGATTTTAAATTTAATATTTATGAAATAAAAGATATCATAAATAAATACAAACTAAGAAAGAAATTTTATAGATTAAAAGATGGAACTTATATTTCTTTAGAAAAAAATAGCAGTTTGGATTTTCTGGAAAATTTGACAGATAACATAGAAATAGAAGATGAAAATGTAGAAGAAAATTCAATAAAATTGCCAATATATAGAGCTTTATATTTAGAAAAGATATTTAAAAACATGCCTAATACTAATATACAAAAAAATGAGTATTATAAGAATATGATTAGCCAAATAGAAGATAGGCAAATAGATTTAAGTACAAAAATTCCACCAAAATTAAATGCAGAATTAAGAACATATCAAAAAATAGGTTATAAATGGTTGAGAACATTAGAACAATATAAAATGGGAGGAATTTTAGCAGATGATATGGGTTTAGGAAAAACAATACAATTATTAGCTGTTATACTTTCATATGTTCAGAAAAACAAAGGAAATATAAAGCCCTCTATAATAATATGCCCAAGCTCTTTAGCACTAAATTGGTATAATGAAATTCAAAAATTTACTCCCACGTTAAAAGCATTAGTAATAAGTGACGATTACTTAGAGAGAAAAAGAAAAATAGAAGAAATAGGCAAATATCAAGTAATAATTACATCATATGATTCTTTAAAAAGAGACATAGATTTATATGAAAATTATTGTTTTAAATATGTTGTAGCAGATGAGGCACAATATATAAAAAATAATAATACAAAGAACTCAAAAGCAATAAAAACAATTAATGCAGAAACAAAATTTGCATTAACAGGAACACCGATAGAAAACTCACTTTCTGAGTTATGGTCAATATTTGATTTTATAATGCCTGGTTATTTATACAAATATAAAAAATTTAAAGAACTATATGAAACACCTATAATAAAAGAACAAAATGAAGATGTAATGAACAAGTTAAAAAAACAAATTGAGCCATTTGTTTTAAGAAGAACAAAAGGGGAGGTTTTAACAGAACTTCCAGACAAAACTGTAACTATATTAAATAATGAAATGTCAGAAGAGCAATATAATATATATATGTCATATATGGCACAAGCTAGAAAAGAAATAATGAGCCAGATAGATATAAATGGATTTGAAAAAAGTCAAATAAAAATATTATCACTGTTAATGAGATTAAGACAAATATGCTGCCATCCAAAATTATTTTTAAGAGAATATGAGGGAGAAAGCAGTAAGTTAAACCAATGTATAGAAATAATACAAGATGCTGTATTAGGAGGACACAAAATACTACTGTTTTCAAGCTATACTTCAATGTTTGAAATAATAGAGGAAAAATTGAAAAACATTGGAGTAAAATATCTTAAATTAACAGGACAAACTAAAGTTGGAGAAAGAATAGAGTTAGTAGATAAATTTAATACAGATGAAAATATAAAAGTATTTTTAATTTCGTTAAAAGCGGGTGGAACAGGTTTAAACCTTACAGGAGCTGATATGGTAATACATTATGACCCATGGTGGAATTTGTCTGCAGAGAACCAAGCAACAGATAGAACATATAGAATAGGTCAAAAAAGAAATGTACAAGTATATAAACTAATTACAAAAAACTCAATAGAAGAAAAAATATATGAACTACAACAGAAAAAAGCAAAATTAATAGATAATATGTTATCAACAGATGCAACTTTTATAAATAAATTATCAAAAGATGATATATTAGCACTGTTTGAATAAGTAAACAAGAAAGTTTCAAAAATTTGTTTTAATAAAGTATATATTATATTAAAAAGAGGGAAAACCCTCTTTTTAATATTGTATATTTTCTGTTGTTCCGTCTGTTAATAATACTTTTATACTCTCTGGCCCGCCATTTCCTAAGAATTCAGCTACACCACTGGCAACTTTAATTTTTTGTTGGTTAGGATTACTTGAATTTGGATCATGTATTACATATAAATCGTTATTTTTTGTTATAAAATATAAATCTATATCGTTAAATACTGATTTAGTTACTTTGTATAAATATTTAGCATTAGTATTTTCAATTAATACTGCTCCCATACTTTCGCTTATGGCAATTGAACCATTTTCTATTGAAGCCACTACATCAGTATCATGACTAGGTGAACCATAATATGTAACACTATCTATTAGTGTTACAGTAGTATATCTATAAAAATCATTTGTTGTATATTTAATGGTATTTGTGGTTTCATTATCATCATCAAAAGAAGTAGATTCACTTGAATTAAGTGGCACTTGTATAAATGAATTTTTTCCATTATTTTTGTTATTAACATTGTTTTTAAAATCTAATAATACTTTTTCAATATAAAATTTATCACTTGTGTCATCGCTTTTGATGTTGTTATATTTAATAATAGCAGAAACTAGAGTACATACAACAAGCACAACAAATATTATAATAGCTATAATTGCAGGGACCATAGAAGTTTTTGGCTCTTCTTCTCCTTTTAATCTTATATGAGTATTTTGTGCTTTCCAGTTTTCCATTTTAATAGGTAACCAAAAGCCATAAATTCCAAATGTAATAACAGTTAAAAACCACCATAACAAATAATGACCAATTAAACTTAAAGAACTTCCATTAAATACAATTCCTTTGCGATTTATAATGGTGTGTTTTGCGAGCCATTTTTGCTTGTAACATATTCCAAAAGGATATAGTATTCCTAAAGAAATAATAGTTAGGAAATTGCAAAGTAAATTTACACCTATTACTCCTAAAACCCCACCATCAAAATAGCTTTCACCTTTTACAAATGTTTCATCTTCAAAGTGAATATTTGAAACTATCCATTGTTCCATTCTTATTGGAATCCAAAAACTATAAATTCCCAATGTTATAATAGTAAAAAATATCCATTTAAACCTTTGTACAAATAAAGAGGCGCCAGTTCCTTCAAATTTTAATCTTTTTCCATTGTAAATAGTATGGTCTATTTTATAAGCAATTAATAATTTCTCTGCCCATGCAGATGCTATTCCTAAAGTAGCAGCAGTTATTAGAAAAGATAAAATGCCATATCCAATTAATTCTAGGACTTTGCCATCAAAATAGGAATCAGTTCTTTCCACTTTTTTTTCTACATAAAATTTCCTCCCCTTTTTTATTTTATATAATTATAGTAGTATACAAATTAAAAAAAATCAAGCAAATATAGATATATAACAATGAAAAATATTGAAAGGATAGATAATACATGGTATAATTATTATGTTAATACGCAATTGCGTAATGCAGAAAGGAGAGAAAATGAGGCTTATTCTTCAAACGGAAAGCAATGAGGTGACAGGATCTTGTCATATTATCACCATAGAACGGTATGGAGAAAAACCAATAAAAATATTGGTTGACTGTGGAAGTTTCCAAGGGTCAAACAAAGAGCAGAAAAATAAGTTCTTTGGATTTAACCCAAGTGAGATTGATATGGTGTTTGTAACACATGCACATATTGATCACGTTGGCAGACTACCACAACTAGTCCAGAATGGCTTTAGAGGGCCAATATATTCTGGTATAAAAACATGGCGACGCGCTCAAATTTCCCTTGGAAGAAGAAATTATAATGTCTTTTCCCAATGGATTCCTGTTGAGGAAGAATTGTTGTACATGACGTTATTGCCAGAAATAGAATTTGTATTTTTCAGAAATGCACATACTGTTGGCTCAACGGCATTGCTAATTATGCTGAAAAATACAAATGAAAACATCCTCTTCACAGGAGACTATATTGGGAAAAGTGTATTCACCCAGACATATATTCCAGAATGGGTATATGATTTGACATCAACCATAGTAGCAGAAGCAACATATGGAAAAGATGTCAAAAAACAATATGGTGTCTTTGAAAGGGAGTTGGGCAAATGGATGGAGTCATCAGATCACACTGCTGTTATTCCTGTTTATGCCCAAGAGAGAGGACAAACGGTTCTGCTGAAAATTGCCAATATGCAGAAAAAAAGAAAAATTTCTGCTGATATTCCAATTTTCTTGCAGGGAGAATCCTTGAGAGATTATACACAGCAATATGTTGAAGAAGGGTTACTGGAATACCCGTATAACACATGGACTGTGGATAATAATTTTCAAATATCCAAATTCCCTACTTGGAAGATTGTTTTAACAACTCCGGGAATGGGACATGGTGGAGCTTCAGCAATGTGGCTAGAGCATGCAAAGAAAGACAAGAAGATTAAAATCTTCAAAGTCGGATATGCAAATGCTGATACTCCGATGGGGCAGCTAAAGAAGCTGAAACTAAATTTCTGTGAAACTAATGAATTTGGTTCACATTGCACAGGGGATGAAATGATAGAATTTTTATCCCGGTTTAGGTGCGTAAAGGACCTAATTCTGGTTCACGGAGACTCTGATACCAGAGAACGGTTAAAAAAGGCAATTCAAGAAAAAGGAATTGCAGATAAAATCTGGGTTCTCTCACCAGAGCAATTCCTTTGGAAAGACTGTTAAAAAAAAGGATGTCCTATTTTAGGGCATCCTTGCTATTTTAAAAAATAATTTATTAACTGTAACCAATAAAAAAGAAAAATGTTAAATTTTACTTGTACAACTAAATAAATTATGATAGAATATTTGACATAAGATTTGGGAGGAAACATATGTATAGAAACAAAAATTGTGGAGAATTAAATATTAAAAATGTAGGAGAAAATGTAGTAATAGCTGGATGGGTTCAAAGAATAAGAAATTTAGGCTCAATGAAATTTATAGACTTAAGAGATCAATTTGGCATAACTCAAATAATTGTAAATGATAATTGTGCAGATAATCTTGTAACAGAGTGTGTTATTCAAGTTGATGGAACAGTAATAGAAAGAACAAATAAAAATTCTAAAATACCTACAGGCGAAATAGAAATAGAAGCAAAAAAAATAGAAGTACTTGGAACGTGTAAAAACATATTACCATTTGAAGTAAATTCGGAAAAAGCAGCAGATGCAAGAGAAGACTTAAGATTAGAATATAGATTTTTAGATTTGAGAAACGAGAAATTGCATAAAACAATTATACTTCGTAGTGAAATAATGAAAACTATTAGAAATAAAATGGACGAGCTTGGTTTTACAGAAATACAAACACCAATACTTGCAAATTCTTCGCCAGAAGGTGCAAGAGATTTCTTGGTACCAAGCAGATTACACCCAGGAGAGTTCTATGCTCTACCTCAAGCACCACAACAATTTAAACAATTGTTAATGGTTTCTGGATTTGATAAATATTATCAAATAGCACCATGTTTTAGAGATGAGGACCCTAGAGCAGACAGAGCACCAGGCGAGTTTTATCAATTAGACTTTGAAATGAGTTTTGCAGAACAAAAAGATGTATTGTCAGTATTAGAAGATATTTTTACAACAATATTTAAAAAACATACAAACTGGAAGATTACAGACACTCCATTTCCTCGTATACCATATAAAGAGGCAATGGAAAAATACGGTAGTGATAAACCAGATTTAAGAAATCCATTAATTATACAGGATGTAACACAATTATTTAAAGATACAGAATTTAATGCTTTTAAAGAAAAAACTATAAAAGCAATAATAGTAGAGAATGGTGCAGAACAAGGAAGAAAATTCTTTGATAATATGGGAGAATATGCTGTAAATGAACTAGAAGCAAAAGGATTAGCCTGGGTTAAATTTGAAAAGGAAAATGAGATTACAGGCGGAATAGCTAAATTTATAACTAAAGAAATAAAAAAAGGGTTAGAAGAAATTGGTGCTAAACCAAACGTTGCAATTTTCTTTATTGCAGATGAATTTAAAAAAGCACAAAAAATAGCAGGTGGAGTAAGATTAGAATTGGGTAAAAGATTAGATTTAATTGAAAAGGGAGTATATAAATTCTGCTTTATAGTTGACTTCCCAATGTATGAATTATCAGATGAAGGAACAGTAGATTTTAATCATAATCCATTTTCAATGCCACAAGGAGGCATGGAAGCATTAATAACAAAAAATCCACTAGATATTTTGGCTTACCAATATGATGCTGTTTGCAATGGGTATGAAATAACATCAGGTGCAGTAAGAAACCATAGCCCAGAGATAATGGTTAAAGCATTTGAAATTGCGGGATATGAAGAAGAAACAATTAAAACAAAATTTGGGGCATTATATAACGCGTTCCAATATGGTACACCACCGCATGCAGGAGCAGCAGCTGGATTAGACAGATTAGTAATGCTTGCAGCAAACTCTGACAATATAAGAGAAGTTATTGCTTTCCCTAAAAATAAAAAGGCAAGAGATTTGCTAATGAGAGCACCAAGCAAAGTAACAGAACAACAATTAAAAGATGTACATATAAAAATAGATGAATAAAGGTTTTGACTCAAGGAAGGATAAAGAAAAAATGAAAAAGGTTTTAATAGGAATGAGTGGAGGGGTAGATAGCTCAGTATCTGCCCTTCTTTTAAAAGAAAAGGGATATGAAGTAATTGGTGCAACAATGAAACTATGGGAAAGTGATGACGAATGTGTTGAGGGTGGATGTTGTAATTTAAACTCTACAATGGATGCAAAAAGAGTATGTGATGTTTTGAATATACCACATTATGTATTAAATTTTAAGGAAGAATTTAATAAATGTGTAATACAAGATTTTATATCTGAGTATAAAAAATGCAGAACTCCAAACCCATGTATAGAATGTAATAAGTACTTGAAATTTGGCATGATGTATGAAATGGCAAAAAAACTGAATTGTGATTATATTGCAACAGGGCATTATGCAAAAATCGAATATAGCGAAAAATATAAACAATATGTATTAAAAAAATCAAATGCAGGAAAAAAAGACCAGAGCTATGTGCTATATAATTTGCCAAGACAGATGACAGATAAGGTACTATTCCCATTAGGGGATTTTGAGAATAAAGAGCAAATAAGAAAAATTGCAGAGGAGCATAATTTGCAAGTGGCAAGAAAGCCGGATAGTGAAGATATATGCTTTATACCAGAAGGAGATTATAAAAAATTTTTAGAGGCAAATTCTGATTTAAAAGCAAAGGTTGGAAATATAGTAAATACTGAAGGAAAAATCCTAGGAAAACATGAAGGACTTTATAAATATACAATTGGGCAAAGGAAGGGCCTTGGAATTTCAAATGAAGTTCCACTATTTGTAAAAGGATTTAATCCCGAAAAAAATGAATTAATAGTTGGGGAAGAAACAGAAATATTCTCAAAAGAGGCAATAGCAAATGAAATAAATTTAATATTAATGGATGAAATAACAAGGCCGATGGATGTAAAAGCAAAAATAAGATATGCTGCAAAAGAAGCTGAATGTACAATTTACCCAGAAGAAGAAGGCAAAATAAGAGTAGTATTTAATCAGCCACAAAGAGCAATAACACCAGGACAATCAGTGGTATTTTATATAGATGATATTGTACTTGGTGGAGGTAAAATTTGTGATTTGTAAAAATTAAATGTTTTAATAAAAGGAATTGAATTTATATGGAAATAGAAAAAAACAAAGCAATAATAGAGGCAATTTTGTATTCGGCAGGTAGAGAAGTTAAGATGACAGAACTTATGTCAGCTTTGGAATTAGGAGCAAACGAAATTGCTAATATAATAGAAAGTATGAAAGAAGATTATAAGAATTTAAATAGAGGGATAGAAATAATAGAAATTGAAGGCTCATATCAACTATGTACTAAAAAAGAGTATTTTGATTATATATATCCAATATTTGACAATAGAGCGAAACCAAACTTATCACAGGCAGCACTGGAAACACTCGCTATTATTGCATATAATCCTAAAATTACAAGAGCAGAAATAGAAGCAATAAGAGGGGTAAATTCGGATGGAACAATATATAAATTATTAGAGTATAATTTAATTGCAGAGTCAGGAAAATCAGATGCACCAGGTAGACCAATGACATTTTCTACAACCACACATTTTTTGAAAATGTTTGGAATGTCAAATCTAAGTGATTTGCCAGATTTACCAAAATACAAACTTGATGAAAATAGACAAATAGTAATAGACGAAATTATAGAGGAAAAAGGAGAGGCTCCTATACCGAGCGAGCAGGAAGAAGAACAAGAAAATGATGGGGCAGTTGTCTAAAGTATGCCTTAAGGAAGGAATGAAAATAAATGAAGTTAAGTGAAAGTTTTTTTTATACAATAAGGGAAGATTTGAAAGACGAGGAGTCTATAAGTGGAAATTTATTAGTTAAAAGTGGTATGTTTAAAAAAGTTGGAAATGGAATTTATATGAAATTGCCACTAGGACAAAAAGTAGTAGATAATGTTAAAAATATAATAAGAAAACATATGAATGAAGCAGGAGCTAAAGAAGTAACAATGCCATTATTACTTCCTATAGATGTATTTCAAAAATCAGGACGATATGAATTGTTTGGACCTTCTATCTTTCAATTAAATGACAGATATAATAGACCATATGCTTTGGGACCAACTCATGAAGAATTCTTTGTATTGGCAGCAATGATGAAATCTAAATCATATAAGGATTTTCCATACACTTTATATCAAATAGGAAATAAATATAGAGATGAAATAAGACCAAGATTAGGACTAATAAGGACAAGAGAATTTACAATGAAAGATGCATACAGTTTTGATATAAATCAAGAAGAATCAGATAAATCTTATCAAAAGCAATTTGAGGCATATAATAAGATTTGCCAAGAAATAGGGCTAAACTATGTTGTTGTTAGAGCAGATACTGGAATAATGGGTGGATTGCTATCAGAGGAATTTCAAGCAGTAACAGATGTAGGAGAAGATATTTTGGTATTGTGCGATAATTGTGATTATGCTTCTAACATAGAAGTAAGTAAATGTATTGATGAAGAAATAGAAAACAAAGAGGAAAAGAAAAAATATGAAAAGATAAATACGCCACATGTGGGAACAATAGATGAACTAACAAATTATTTACAGGAGAGCCCGGAAAAATTTGTAAAGACGCTAATATACAATGTTGATGGTAAATTTTATGCATGTATGGTACAGGGAAACAAAGATGTAAACGAAGTAAAACTTCAGAAATTGTTAAATGCAAAGGAAGTTGTACTAGCAGAAGCAGAAGATGTAAAGAGAATTACAAATGCAGAGGTAGGATTTGCGGGGCCAATAGGACTAAATATTCCTATTATAATGGATAATGGAATTAAATATATGAAAAACTTTTTAGTAGGGGCAAATGAAACAAATTATCATTATATAAATGTAAATATAGATGATTTTAAACCAGAAATTGTTGCAGACATAAGAAATATACAAGAAGGAGATTTATGTCCAAAATGTAAAGGACACATACACTTTAAAAAAGGTATAGAAGTAGGAAACACATTTAAACTGGGAACAAAATATTCATCAAGCTTAGGCTTAAATTATTTGGACGAAAATAATGAATTAAAACCAGTTGTAATGGGATCATATGGGATAGGCGTAGAAAGAATGATAGCAGCAGTAGTAGAGCAAAACCATGATGACAAAGGAATTATATGGCCAATGAATATAGCACCATATAAGGTATGTATAGTTTTAATAAGTAACAAAGACGAAAAGCAGAAGCAAATAGCAGAACAAATTTATACAGAGTTACAGAATATGGGCATAGAAACTATATTAGATGATAGAGATGAGAGACCAGGAGTAAAATTTAATGATATGGATTTAATTGGAATACCATTAAGAATAACTGTAGGAAAAAAAGTCGAAGAAGGACTAATAGAGCTAAAACAGAGAAAAGAGACAGAAAGCGAATTAGTAAAATTAGAAGAAATAAAAGAAACAATAAAGAAGTTCCTGAAATAGGAACTTCTTTTTGACAAAAAACTGTGCACAATTTTTTGTTATTTATGCATTTATAGCATTTAATTTTTTTGCTAAATTAGATTTTTTTCTAGCAGCTGTGTTTTTTACAATAACACCTTTTGTACAAGCTTGATCTATTTTCTTTGTAGCTTCTGAGAATAACTTTGTAGCTTCTTCTACGTTTTTATTTTCAACAGCTTGTTCAAACTTTTTAACAGCTGATTTGTATCCAGATTTAATCATATTATTTCTAGCAGTTTTCTTTTCGATAACACTAACACGTTTAATTGCAGATTTAATATTTGGCATAATTTGCACCTCCCTTTAAGTTAGTAAATAATAACAAAATATATTTTAACACGGAAATACGAAATTTGCAAGAGGTTAGCATAAAAAAATTGTTATGGGAATTTAACTATACAAAACACAAAAATTTTAAAAATCTCTTGAAAAAAATAAGCATAACAACTATAATAAGAAAGTACCAACGATAATATTGTAAAAATTGGAAGGAGAGATAGTTATGAATATAACAATAACAGGAAAGGATTTAAAAGCTACAGACGCAATAAAAGAATACATCGAAAAAAAAGCTGAAAGATTGGTAAAATATTTCGGAGATGAATTTGAGGTAAATGCAACAATAAAAACAGAAGGATCTGAACAAGTTGCGCAAATAGATGTAAAAATGGGAACAGATAGATTTAGAGCTGTTACAGCACATAGAGACTTATATGCTTCAATAGATAAAGACATAGACATATTAGAAGGTCAAATAAGAAAAATGAAGACAAAAAAAGATAAACAAAATATGACAGAATCAATTAGAGGAAAAGAAGAATTAAGACAAGAAGAAGAAAAAGAAATAGAAGGTGAAATATTAAAAACATTATATTATGATATAAAACCTTTAACTCCAGAAGATGCAAAATTAAAGTTAGAAGAGAAACCACAAGATAGATTTTTAACATTTATAAATGTAGAAACTGGAAAAGTAAATGTTATATATAGAATGAAAGATAATAAAAACTATGGTTTAGTAGAACCAGAAGCATAGAATAAATAAGGCACACTACAAGTGTGCCTTTTGAAGAGTGATATGAAGAAAAATTAATATAAGACTTGAAAAAAATGTAAAATTATGTTATTATTATATATAGTAGGGTAAAATGAAAAAATTATAAAGGAGGAGTAAGAATGGATGAAATAATAAACAGAGAAGAAAAGTTAAAAACAGAAAAAATGCAACAAAGAATAGGTGAGATAGATGAACAAATTAAGGAAATAAAAAATCAACTAGCTTCTCAAAATGTAGTGATGTGGGATTTAATACGGAGATGGGCGCCGGAGATAGTCCAGAATATAAAAGCTCAAAGGAAAAAGCAGAAAAATTACAACAAAAATTAAAAGAATTGAAAGAAGAAAAAGAAGGAATAAATGCTCAAATTTCAAACAAAGAAAACAAGAATGAAGAGGGCAAAAAGGAAGAAGACAAAGAAGAAGAGTTAAAAGCAGAAAAAATGCAACAAAGAATAGGTGAAATAGATAAACAAATCAATGAGATAGATGAACAACTAAATACAATATACAGTGGTATGGATTTTAATTCGGAAATGGATGCCGGAGATGGTCCGGAAACACCACCACCAGAATCAGAAGAATTACAAGCAAAAATAAAAGAATTACAAGAACAACAAAAAAAACTAAAAGAAGAAAAAGAAAGAATAAAAGCTCAAATTTCAAACAAAAAAGATATAAAGGAAGAAGATAAAAAGGAAGAAGATAAAAAAGAAGAAGGCAAAAAAGAAGATAAGAAAGAAGAAGGCAAAAAAGAAGATAAGAAAGAAGAAGACAAAAAGGAAGAAAATACACCTACAATTGGACTGAAAAAGATTTCATTTTCATTGTTAGATAGTGAAGGAAAATACAATCCAAAATATACAGCAGAATATACGAATGGAATTCAACAAGAAGCTAAACCAACAAAACATAAAACAAAACGAGAAGAAAGAAAAGCGAAAAGAGAATTAAAAAAATCAATAAAGAATGTATTTAAGTCATTTGGAATCAAGATATCAAGAACAGAATTGAGAAAGATGATGAATCATATAGATGTAGACTTGCTTGATGCACTTTCAGTATATGATGCAACAAATGATAACAAAACAAGTTTCGGTTTAGAATATGTAAAAGCTGTAAAAGACAAATTAAATGGTGGAAAAGGAGAGCTTCCTTTTGAATTATCGTATAATACTAGAACTTCAGGTGCAGAAAATGTAGACAGAAAACAAGCAAGCCAATATAATAAATTAGCTAAAAGGATGGATAAGATAGGATTGGGAGAATGTCAAACTGAACCATCATTTTTGGAAAAAATATTCGGATCAAAAAATGAAATGATAGCAGATAAAAGCCGAATGACTATTGATGAGCAGATAGCTTGGTATAATGGAAGTAAAGGAGAGAAGGAATTTGACGAAAACTTATATTGGAGTAACCTACGAGAAGCAGGGTATTCTGATGAAGAACTTGCACAAATAAAAGCTGGTTTAGAGCCTACTGCAGCACAAAAATATAGAGAAAGTAAACATGTTCCAAGGGAACAATTACAGCCTATGCCAGAAAAAAACAGGGACAGTGAAGAAAACAGGAATAAAGGAAGAAAAAATGAAGACAATGAAATAGAAAACGATTAAAACCATTGACATATCTGGAAAAAAATGATAAAATAGAAACCGCTAGTGTAAAATGAAAAGTATAGCGTTTTACCTAGCGGATTTTATTTGAAAAGAGGTGAAATTTAAGTGCCAACAATTAACCAATTAGTAAGAAAAGGAAGAAAATCTGCTACAACTAAATCTACATCACCAGCTTTACAACATGGTTATAATTCTATGAAGAAAAAAATGACCAATAAAAGAGCACCACAAAAAAGAGGTGTATGTACAGTTGTAAAAACAGTAACACCTAAAAAGCCAAACTCAGCATTAAGAAAAGTTGCCAGAGTAAGACTTTCAAATGGCTATGAAGTAACTTCTTATATTCCAGGTATAGGACACAACCTACAAGAACACAGTGTTGTTTTAATAAGAGGAGGAAGAGTAAAAGACCTTCCAGGTGTACGTTACCACATTATAAGAGGAACACTTGATACAGCAGGTGTTAAAGACAGAATGCAAGGTAGATCAAAGTATGGAGCTAAGCGTCCTAAAAAATAAATTTGATTTATACCATAGTGCATATAACTTATTAATTTAAGGTACTTAAATAAAAATAAATTATATAGCACTAAACTGAAAAAGTTTTGAGAAGAATTAGTATTGAACTTTTTAGAGTACCTAAGATACTAGGTAAATATTAGTATCAAATTTTATAAGGAGGGAAGAATAGTGCCAAGAAAAGGATATATAGCAAAAAGAGAAGTTTTACCAGATCCAATATATAATAGCAAAGTTGTTACAAAACTAATTAACAATGTAATGCTAGATGGTAAAAAAACAGTTGCTCAAAAAATAGTTTATGATGCATTTGATATTATAAAAGAAAAAGAACAAAAAGATCCACTAGAAGTTTTTGAAGCAGCACTTGAAAATGTTATGCCTGTTCTAGAAGTTAAAGCTAGAAGAATTGGTGGAGCGACATACCAAGTTCCAATAGAAATTAGACCAGAAAGAAGACAAACATTAGGGTTAAGATGGTTAGTCGTTTATGCTAGAAACAGACATGAAAAAACAATGGCAGAGAAATTATCTGCAGAAATATTAGATGCTGTTGCTGGAAATGGTGGAGCATTTAAGAAAAAAGAAGATATGCATAGAATGGCTGAAGCTAACAAGGCTTTTGCACATTACAAATTCTAAAGTTTTAACAACGTTAAAACTCTAAAAAATATAGAATACAAATAGAAGGAGGAAAAAAATGGCTGGAAGAGAGTTTCCTTTAGATAAAACAAGAAATATAGGAATTGTAGCACACATTGATGCAGGAAAAACAACAACAACAGAGAGAATATTGTTCTATACAGGTAAAACTCACAAAATTGGAGAAGTTCATGAAGGCGAAGCTACAATGGACTGGATGGTTCAAGAGCAAGAAAGAGGTATTACAATTACTTCTGCTGCTACAACATGCCAATGGTTAGGAAATAGAATTAATATAATAGATACTCCTGGACACGTTGACTTTACCGTTGAAGTGCAAAGATCTTTAAAAGTACTTGATGGTGCAGTTACAATATTAGCTGCAAAGGGTGGAGTACAACCACAAACAGAAACAGTTTGGAGACAAGCAGACAAATATCAAGTTCCTAGAATGGTATATGTAAATAAAATGGATATTACTGGAGCTAACTTTATGCTTTGTGTAGAACAACTTCACAACAGATTAAAAGCAAATGCAGTTCCAATTCAATTACCAATTGGTGCAGAAGACCAATTCAAAGGAATAGTAGATTTAATAAAAATGAGAGCTTTTATTCATAAAGATGACTTAGGCAAAGTAATAGAAGAAGGAGAAGTTCCTGAAGATATGAAAGCTCAAGCAGAAGAGTTTAGAGCAAAGTTAATAGAGGCAGTTGCAGAACAAGATGATGAATTGATGATGAAATATTTAGATGGTGAAGAATTATCTGAAGAAGAAATCAAAAAAGGTTTAAGAACAGGTACAATTAATAATAAAATTGTTCCAGTCGTATGCGGTTCATCATATAAAAACAAAGGTGTTCAAGAATTATTAAATGCAGTAGTTGACTTTATGCCATCTCCACTAGATATACCACATATAAAAGGTGTTACATTAGATGGAGAAGAAACAGAAAGAAAAACATCTGATTCTGAACCTTTTGCAGCATTAGCATTTAAGATTGCAACAGATCCATTTGTTGGAAAATTATGTTTCTTTAGAGTATATTCAGGAACATTAGACGCTGGTTCAACAATATTAAATGCAAATAAAGATAAAAAAGATAGAATGGGAAGAATCCTTTTAATGCATTCTAACCATAGACAAGATATTGACAAGGTATATGCTGGAGATATAGCTGCAGCAGTTGGATTAAAAGAAGTATCAACAGGTGATACACTTTGTGATCCAGCACATCCAGTTATATTAGAATCAATGGAATTCCCAGAGCCAGTTATTGATATAGCTATTGAACCTAAGGACAAAGCTAATAGTGAAAAAATGGGCATAGCTCTTGCTAAACTTGCAGAAGAAGACCCAACATTCAAAACATATACAAACCATGAAACAGGTCAAACAGTTATAGCAGGAATGGGAGAATTACATCTAGACATTATTGTTGATAGATTAAAAAGAGAATTTAAAGTAGAATGTACAGTAGGTAAACCACAAGTTTCTTATAAAGAAACAATTAGAAACAAAGTAAAAGTTGAAGGTAAATTTATTCGTCAATCTGGTGGACGTGGACAATATGGTCATGTATGGCTAGAAATGGAACCATTAGAGCCAGGTACAGGAATTCAATTTGAAAGCAAAATTGTTGGTGGTGTTGTTCCAAAAGAATACATCAAACCTATTGAAGAGGGAATTAGAGAAGCTGCTGAAAGTGGTATATTAGCTGGATACCCAGTTATAGACTTTAAAGCAACTTTGGTAGATGGTTCTTACCATGAAGTTGACTCTTCAGAAATGGCATTTAAAATAGCTGCTTCAATGGCATTCAAAGAAGGATGTAAGCAAGCTAAATCAGTTATTCTAGAACCAATAATGAAAGTTGAAATAACAGTTCCAGAAGAATATATGGGAGATGTTATAGGAGACGTTAATTCAAGACGTGGTAGAATGGAAGGTATGGAAGCACAAAGCGGAAACCAAGTAATAAGAAGCTTTATTCCATTATCAGAAATGTTTGGATATGCAACAGATTTACGTTCTAAAACACAAGGAAGAGGAACATACTCTATGGAGCCATCACATTATGAAGAAGTTCCAAAATCAATATTGGAGACAATAGTATCTTCAAGAGCAAAAAAAGACTAAATTAAAAATAGTTAAAATACTTGCATTTTTCTCAAATTTGTTATAAAATGCAAGTGATAAAAATTAGTTATTAATTTTAAAAATATAAAAAGGTTAGAAAAATTCTAACACTAAAATTAAGGAGGAAATTTAAATGGCTAAAGCAAAATTTGAAAGAACAAAACCACATGTTAACATTGGTACAATTGGTCACGTTGACCATGGTAAAACAACAACAACAGCAGCTATTACAAAATATTTAGGCTTATTAGGAAAAGCAAAATATGAAGCATATGATCAAATCGATAGTGCTCCAGAAGAAAAAGAAAGAGGAATTACAATTAACACAGCTCACGTAGAATATGAAACAGATAAAAGACACTATGCACACGTTGACTGTCCAGGACACGCTGATTATGTTAAAAACATGATTACAGGTGCTGCACAAATGGATGGTGCTATATTAGTTGTTTCTGCAGCTGATGGACCAATGCCTCAAACAAGAGAGCATATATTACTTGCTAGACAAGTTGGTGTTAAATATATCGTTGTTTACTTAAACAAATGCGATATGGTTGACGATCCAGAATTATTAGAATTAGTAGAAATGGAAGTTAGAGACTTATTATCAAGCTATGATTTCCCAGGAGACGAAATTCCAATTATAAAAGGTTCTTCACTAAAAGTATTAGAGAGCACATCAACAGATCCTAATGATCCAGTATATGCTCCAATGAAAGAATTAATGGATGCAGTTGATAGCTATATACCAACACCAGACAGACCAGTAGACCAACCATTCTTAATGCCAATTGAAGACGTTATGACTATTAGTGGTAGAGGAACAGTTGTTACAGGTAGAGTTGAAAGAGGAACAGTTAAATTACAAGATGAAGTTGAAATAGTAGGTCTTTCAAAAGAACCTAAGAAAACAACAATTACAGGTGTTGAAATGTTTAGAAAAATATTGGATCAAGCAGAAGCTGGAGACAATATTGGTGCATTATTAAGAGGTATCCAAAGAACAGAAGTTGAACGTGGTCAAGTTCTTGCAAAACCAGGAACAATTCATCCACATACAAAATTCAAAGCACAAGTATACGTTCTAACAAAAGAAGAAGGTGGACGTCATACACCATTCTTCAATGGATATAGACCACAATTCTATTTCAGAACAACAGACGTTACAGGTGTTATCGAATTAGCAGCTGGAACAGAAATGGTTATGCCAGGAGATAACGTAGATATGACAATCGAACTTATCACACCAATAGCTATTGAAAAAGGACTAAGATTTGCTATCCGTGAAGGTGGTAGAACAGTTGGTTCGGGTGTTGTTTCAGAAGTTATTGAATAATATATATAGTAATAGCAAGGGTTTGCAAAATATACCCTTGCTATATTTTTATTATTTATCTACTTTTTATCTACTCAGTTTAGAATAGAGTCAATTTTATTTATAATATTTGCTTTTGTTTTTGGCAATGCTTCTAAATAGATTTCTGTTGTTTTTATGGAACTATGTCCTAATAATTCTTTTACTGTGATAAGGTCAGCTCCATTTGCTAATAACATTGTAGCAAATGTATGTCTTAAATCATGAAATGTTTTATTCTCAATTTTTGCTTCTTTTAATTTTTTATTATATACTTTTTGAAAATATTTAATGTCAAAATGACCATTGTTAGGAGCAAACACATATGAAGGACTTTTATTTTCAATTGATTTCAATAAAGCGAAAATATTGTCAGACATAGGTATAGTTCTAATTGAATTTTTGGTTTTCGGTGTTTGTAGCTCTATATGATAAGTTTTTGAATTTTCAGTAATGTCAGTTGCCATATATGTTAAATTATGAATAATGTTAATTTGTCTATTCTTGAAATCAATATCAGACCATTGTAACCCAAAAATTTCTCCTCTTCTCATTCCTGTTCCTAATGCAAATAAAACAATATTTTCAAATTTATTACCTTTAAAAACTTCTTTCAATCTTTTTATTTCATCTTCACTGTAATATTGAAATTTTGACTTGTTTTCTAATATTTCCAATGTTGTTTTCTTGTCTCGTGGCAAAGAAACATTATTACAAGGATTTTTTAATATATAACCTTCTTTTTCTGCGTAATTAAAAAACTGATTGAGTAATTTGTGGATTTTTTTTACATTAGTAGGAGTTGTTTCCAAATTATTATAATATTCTTGTATTTTTAATGATTTAATATTGTTTATAGGAACATTTGCAATTATATTAGGCTTAATATATCTTTTATATATACCGTCATAACTGTCTAATGTGGAAGATTTTATGTTGTTTTTTTTCGTTCCATATAACCATAAAGGTAATAAAATATTTATTGTATATATTCTATCACTGTCAATTATTCCTAACTTTAAATCATTAATGTATTTATTTGCTTTTTCTTCAGCTTCACTTTTAGATGAACCATAAAATGTTTTTTTTATAGGTGTTCCATCAGCTTTGCGACCAATTGTTTTTGTTACTTTATAATAGTCATATCCATTAACTTTAAAATTCGTTTTTCTTGCCATAATATCCTCCTGAATAAAAAAGCATTAATAAACTAATGCTTCTTTTGTAAAATCTCCATATTTATCTATATAAAATTTAATTGCGTTTTGCATATAATTGACAGTAACCTCAAAATACTCGGCTAAACCATATAAATCATTAATGCCGATTCTTAATAGCGAATTTTAGTCTCTCGTAAGAAATGAGTGTATTGTAGGACCACTTCTTTGCTTTGTATTCCTGCTTACTTATGAATTGTAAATCAGAATCAAACTTATAGGTGGCGTTATAATAGTAATGACCGTAATTCTTCTGCTAAGACAAGCTTTTTATCAATACAAGAAGACGACTTAGAAGAATCATATATAATAACATTTAACTTATTGTAATTAATATAAGCTCCAGAAGAATTTTCTAGATAAGTATCTATTAAATTAATATTTTCTCTATTTATTAAATCTTCAATGTTATCTAAATTCATTTATTTATCCTCTTTATTTTCTTTATCTTGTTCTTGCTTTGCCAATAAAGCTTCTAATGTATTTTTGATAATCATTTTGTTAGTATCATTCAATGCTTTTACACCACTCGCAAATGCAACATCTGCATCATCTATATTTAGTTTTTCTGGCTTTCTTATATCGGTCTTACCCATAAGATAGTCTAATGAACAGTTGAAAATCTCAGACATTTTTAATTTTATATCATCACTAGGTGTTCTTTCTCCACTTTCGTATTGAGATATAGAAGCACTAGATGATAGATTTAATTTCTTAGCCAATTCAGTTTGATTAATTCCTAATCTGTTTCTTTCAAACTCTATTCTTTTTCCTAAAATATTTCTCATAAAATCATATCCTTTTTTTATTTTTACAAAATGTGAAATCTATTGATATTATAACACTTTTTTCACTTATTGTAAAATATTCTCACAAAATGTTAAAAAACTATTGACAATATTCACAAATTGTAATAATATAATCATAGATTTCACAAATAGTAAAAATGAGGGGGCGAAAAAATGACAGAAATAGAGGTTAGAAGAAAAGAAAAAGGATTTACACAACAGTATATGGCAGAAAAGATTGATGTTTCTATCGGTTGCTATAATATGTATGAAAATAACCAAAGAAAAGTACCAGTGGAAAAGGCTGAAAAGATAGTAGAAATATTGAATTGTAAAATGGATGATATTTTTGTACCTTCTAGTTTCACAGTTAGTGAAAGAACGGCAAAAGAAGTTTAACGAAATAAATATAAAATAGTTTTACAAAGTTAGATAAAGGAGGATTAATATGCAAAATATGCAAGAAGTACCATTTTATTATTTATCTGCAAGGGCATATGCTAAACAAACAGGAATCGGAGAGGCAGAAGTAAAAAAGCAACTAATAAAGGGAGAACTTGAGGGATTTACTACTGATAATCAATACAAAGTTAAAGTGTACAGAGATGGTAATGTTTCATATAAACAATATGAGACAGTACTAAAAAGAGCAATAGAAGCAGAAGCAAAATTAGAACAAGCAAAATCAATATTAGTTTAGAAGGGAGTCGAAACAAATGATAAGTTATTTAGTAGATTTATTTTTATGCAGTATGGTAGTAGTAGC